>ERZ860710.562-NODE-562-length-23670-cov-4.938641_pt1 | contig 23670 bp, 29 predicted proteins | sample MGYA00509974_ERZ860710 | MGnify/ENA primary metagenome ERZ860710 (study PRJEB30046, sample SAMN00715261) | human gut metagenome | study: EMG produced TPA metagenomics assembly of the A metagenome-wide association study of gut microbiota in type 2...
GGAGCCAAAGGGCTCCGCCGTTCTCTCCACCGGCGTGGCCGGCGCCCACAAGATCCAGGGCATCGGCGCAGGCTTCGTGCCGCAGGTGCTGGATACCAGGGTCTATGACGAGATCATCCCTGTGGAGAACGATGACGCCTTTGCGCTGGGTAAGGAAATGGGCCGCAGCGAGGGCGTGCTGGTGGGCATCTCCTCCGGCGCTGCGCTGTGGGCCGCCATTGAGATCGCCAAGCGGCCCGGCAGCGAGGGCAAGACCATCGTGGTGCTGCTGCCGGATACCGGCGACCGTTATCTCTCCACACCGCTGTTTGCCGACTGAGGCTCTTCCTTTGCTATCTTCTTTTTCCTTCCTTTTACTCTTTTTTACCCCTCTCTCTGCCCGAAAGGGCAAGGGGCAAAGACCCGGTATCCTGTCGATACCGGGTCTTTGCTCTGTTCTTTTCCGGTGGTGCTTACAGTCCCAGCAGCTTCGCCTTCAGCACGGCGGCCACGGTCTTGCCGTCCTCGATCTCGTCGGAGAGGCACCGTGCCAGCAGCGTATCGAAGGGGAGGCGCCGCACCTGCAAAAATTCGTCGGCATCGGGGTGAGTCTCCCCAAAGGTCAGGCCACGGGCCAGATACAGGTGCAGCACCTCGCCGTAGCAGCCGGGAGAAGGCAGAACGGCCCCCAGCGGCTGCCAGTGAGTGGCCTCGGCGCCGGTCTCCTCCCTCAGTTCCCGCCGGGCCGTAGTCAGCGGATCCTCGCCGGGCTCCCGCTTTCCGGCGGGGATCTCCAGCAGCGTCCGGCCAAACACATAGCGGTACTGCTCCACCAGAACGGCGCAGTCCTCGTCATCCAGCGCCAAGATCCCCACGCCGCCGGGGTGGCGTACCACCTCCCGTGTGGAGGTATTGCCATTGGGCAGGGACACGGTATCCACCTGCACGTCGATGATGCGGCCGTGATAGATCTCCCGGCGGGAGAGCAGCTGTTCGGTCAGGTTCATAGTGATATCCTCCTTGCGTTCTTTCTGCAGTATACCACGGCAGAGGCTGTGTGCCAAGAGGGCTTCTCTATCAGCAGTGTGGCGCATATTTCGGGCTTGTAATCAGCGGTGGAACGTGGTATACTATATGCCACACTTCAGGAAAGGAGCGTTTCCCATGGAAAAGCGTGGCATTAAGATCGCCGCACAGAACCGCAAGGCGTACCACGACTACTTCGTGGAGGAGCGCTATGAGGCGGGCATCGAGCTGGCCGGAACGGAGGTCAAGTCCATCCGGGGCGGGCGGGTGAATCTGAAGGATTCCTACTGCGTGGCCAAGGATGGTGAGCTGTTCGCCCTGAGTATGCACATCTCCCCCTATGAGCAGGGCAACATCTTCAACAAGGATCCGGATCGGCCCAAGCGGCTGCTGATGCACAAGCGGGAGATCCGCAAGCTCCACGATCTGCAAAAGCAGGACGGGTATGCCCTGATCCCTCTGAGCCTGTATTTCAAGGACAGTCGGGTGAAGGTGGAGCTGGGGCTGTGCAAGGGTAAGAAAAACTACGACAAGCGGGACGCCATCGCCAAGCGGGATGCAAAGCGGGAGATGGACCGTGCCATGCGGGAAAAGAACCGCTGACGCCTGATAAGAGAAGGAGAACGGATATGAGCAATCCTATTGTGACCATCGAAATGGAAAATGGCAAGAAGATCGTGGCGGAGCTGTACCCCGACATCGCTCCTCAGAGCGTGCGGAATTTCATCTCCCTCGCCAACGCCGGTTTTTATAACGGCCTGATCTTCCATCGCTGCATCTACGGCTTCATGATTCAGGGCGGCTGTCCGGACGGCACCGGCATGGGCGGCCCGGGCTACAGCATCGAGGGCGAGTTCACGAGCAATGGCTTCCAAAACGACCTCAAACACACCCGCGGCGTGCTGTCCATGGCCCGCACCATGGCACCCAACTCCGCCGGCAGCCCGTTCTTCATCATGCACAAGGACTCCCCCCATCTGGATGGACAGTACGCCGCCTTCGGCATGGTCATCGACGGTATGGACGTGGTGGATGAGATCGCCTCCCAGCCCCGGAATATGCTGACCAACAAGCCCAAGAAGCCGCAGGTGATGAAGTCCGTCACCGTGGATACCCAGGGTGTGGAGTACCCGGAGCCGGAGAAGCTGCCGGACCCCTTCCACAGCTAAGGAAATAACCGTCCGGGTGGGGGCGACCTCACCCGGAACGGTAGAAATATACAGTCTTTTCCCATACTTCGATACGGGGCTGCACCGGTTTCGACGGGGGTGTGGAGGCTGGATAAGCGGGCGGCGGCGCCTGACCGCCATAAAACGGGCAACTTAAAAATTAACTGACAACAATCGTATTGCTGTCGCTGCCTAACTAAAGGCAGCCGTCTGAACCGGAGAGGCCACAGGCCGGGGAAGGCGTCGTTGATGTGGCGGACGTGCGGCGGGTAAGAGTTGCCCCGCCCATGCATCATGACTCTACCAAGCCGTGCAGTCTGGGCAGTGCCTGCACGGGGCGGGAATCCTGAATCTGTCCTGCGCCCGGAGAAGGTCTTGTTAAAGCGCTTTCGGACAGGGGTTCGACTCCCCTCAGCTCCACCATAAGTCCACCGTAATTTTGATAGAATTACGGTGGACTTTTTCTATGCCCGAAAACCGCTTGAAATCAAGACTTTTGCCGTTTTTGAGCATAAACGAACCCCGCCGCAGAGCGATTCTGCGTCGGGGTTTTGTACGTTTTATAGGAATTGTGGCTTTCTGCGCTGCTGTAATCGTTAAACAGCCGAGTAATCGTTGAACTACCATGGGTAATCGTTGAATGATAGGTGCAATCGTTAAATGATTGTTTTTCAATCTTAGAGATTTAACGATTGCAGGTTGAATTTAGTATTATCAATATAATGCTTATAATACGCAGGATACTATCTTCGGCGGTTTCGCACCAAACAGCAGCTCGGCCGAAACGCTGTCCAAGGCGCTCGGCTCTCGCACAGTCATGAGCGGCTCGGTCAGCCGGAGTAAAAACGATCCGTCACAATCACTTCAAATGATAGAGCGACCGCTGCTGACACCGGACGAACTCAAGTCCTTGCCCAAGGGCGACTTTATTGTGATGAAAACGGGTGTGCATCCGATGCGGGTACACCTCAAGCTGTTCTTCAAATGGGGCATTGAGTTTAACGATGAACACCCATACGCCGTACCAGACCAAGGCAACCGTGAGGTCAAGTATGCCGACAAGAAGGAAATTCAGGACGGCATCCTCGAAAAATATCCGCCGGAGTGGAAAGAGGAAACGCCTGCACCGAGCGACGCTGACGGCGGCGGTCAGGCACAGCAGGACAGCCCCAAGAACGAGCCGCAGAGAACTCCGCCAAAGGGTGAAAAGCGAAGCGGCAAACCCATCCGTACCTCACCGCCGAAAAAAGAAACTGCTCCCGACATAACGGAAGCAGAGATCATAAAAGACTTAACCGAAACGGAGGTGCAAAGCAATGAGCCGTCTTGATTTTCTCTACCGCACCGAGCTGCCGCACAGGGCCGTTGCGGTATATATCTATCTCGCCGACAGGACAAATGAGAATAACGAGTGCTGGCCTGCCATCCCGACCATAGCCTCAGACCTCAAACTCTCGCCCTCCACCGTCCGCCGCGGGATCCGTGACCTCAAAAAGCAGGGCTCCTCGCAACCGAGCAGCGGTACAGAAAAAAAGTGGCAAGAGCAGTCTGCTGTTCCGGCTGAAAGCGGAGTGAAAAAGCAAAACGCTCCGCCAAGGGGCAACTGCGTTCTCGGGGTCCCCAAAAAGCTATACAGCTTTTTGGGGAGAGGAGGAGCAACGGAGCAGATGAGCTTTTGCCGTTCTACGGCAAAACGAATCGTGCGGAGTTTGCGACGACGAAGTGACAGGTGCCACCTGTCATGGTGATAGGAGAAAGTGAACTACCCAACTGAAGATAGATTACAGCAGAAAGAAAGGCAAGAGGATATATGCGGTTTGTAAGAGTCTGTTATCCGGCAGATATTCGGCAAGGCAAATCGAACCTAAACCGACTGTGCTTTTTCTTTCTGCTGTAGTGAAAGCGTGAAAAACCACAAAAAATAAATCTATCGCTTTATAACTCGTTGTGTTTTTCACAGAAATATGCTATTATATTCTTGACAGTCACTTCTGCTGTTTTCGGATTTTGTTCGGTGGAAGCAAACCCTAATTGAATCGAGGCTGACGATATGAATATTAGCTATAAAAAGCTCTGGAAATTGCTGATTGACAGGGATATGAAAAAGAAGGACCTGGAAAAGGCTGCGGGCATCAGCAACTATGTCATTTCCAAAATGACACGGAATGAAAATATCACGGTTGAAACCGTGGGAAAGATCTGCAAAGCACTGAATTGTACGCCGAATGACATGTTGGAATTCGTGCCCGACAGTGAGTAAGAGGTTTGATTATGAACAGCATTTTGAAAAAAATCAGGCAAAGCGATGCCTTTAATGAGGAAAATCGAATCCCCTATACAAAGGCGATCGTGTTGATGAGCTTATTTACTTTTGTGTTTCTGGGCGTGGAATTTCTGTTTGTCAATATGATCTCCCGCACGGTTTCGGGGAATCAATCGGTAAATGCCCAAAACTATGCGCTTGGTATCAGCGTCATCGGTTTCGTTCTGTATCCTGTTTTCTCTCGATTTTGTAAAGGAAAATGGCAAACCGCACTTGCAATGTGCGCAGCGATTTTGTCGGTTATTTTTCTGTTTGTGATATGCCGCCATGCCTCTTATGCACTTACACTCGGCATGGGGCTCTTGCTGTTTCTGATTCTCGGTGCGTTTGGAAGTGCCGTATTCTACAAAACACTATGTCTGATAGAGGACAACACCTATATTGCGCGACTGACAGGCGTTTCCTATATGCTTGGAATCTTGCTTCAAATCACAAACAACAATTTGGTTCATATAGATTACATAGAAGCCGGCATACTTTCTGCATTTATACTATTGCTGGCATTTATGCTGATAAAAGCAGAAAAAAACAGCGTTGTCCCTGCCTTCTCCAAAAGCAAAACCGAAGAGGAAAACGACGAAAGCGGAAAGGATAGCCTGAAAATCATTTTGCTCCTCGTCCTTTTTGTCGCACTGATGACCTGTATTTTCAGCACCATGGACAATGCGGTCACCGTATACCACGCAAACGGAACGGTGAATATTGGTCAGTGGCCGAGAATACTTCTCGCACTCAGCGGTCTTATGGCAGGTTTTTTATTTGATATTGCAGGCAGAAAATATATGAGTGTGATCATGTACTGCGTAATGCTTCTGTCTACGACCTGCCTTGTCATTATTCAGTTTGCCGGGCCGTTCACGGTGGGTCTGGTCATATTCTATCTGTCCGCCGGCTTCTTTGCTGTTTTCTTTACCTCTTCCTTTATGGAGATCGCCCGATACACGGATACCCCCGAGTTGTGGTCAGGGTTTGGCAGATCCGTCAATAATCTTGTTGCCGCTGCAATCTCGGGAGGCTCCCTTGCACTTTTGCATTCCGAAAACAATATTGTCATGATCACCATAGAGCTGATTTTATTCGTGGCCACCAGCATTGTCGCGCTTTTCTATACCAACAAAAGAAAAGTGTTTTTTGACAGGCTTGCCGAAGCGGACAGCAGCGAACGAAGCGACGGTGAAAAACTGCAAAGGCTGGCAGAGCAGTTTTCGCTGACGCAGAGAGAAACCGAGGTTTTCGGACTGCTTGTCAATACCGAAGACGGATTGCAGACGATAGCCGATGGTTTGTATGTCTCCAGACGAACCTTAGAGCGGTATGTCTCCGCCATATATGAAAAAACAGGTGCAAAATCACGGATCGGGCTTGTTACTCTTTATAACAACGCATAATAAAACATAACAAAAAGCATTTTATCCTCCCACCGATGTGGGAGGATATTTTTTGCGGTTTTTTCAGGGAAAACCGATAATTTTGCCTCGATTTTAAGAATGGCGGAGTTCCGCCACCCCATTTTCGGCAGATTGGCGGACTTCCCTTATATCAAAATCGGCACTCTGTAAGTATAATTATATGCAAAGACGGCCGGGAGGGATACGAATTGCGACACAAACTCTTATATTTGATCGAAAGGTATAATACGAAGTATTTGCCCAAAATTTTAACTGTCCTTTTGCTTGCAAGTTTGGCTCTGAGTGCCTGTGGCAAAAAGCCTTCGGAAACATACAGTTCTACATCAATCCCAGAGCCTTCACAAAACACATCTACGCAGGCGGAGCCGGTAACGCTGGAACAGGCGCTTCTCAAGGAACGCGGCAAGTCGTATGACCAATCGGACTACAAGACATTTGTCGGCGGCGAGGGCATCATAAACGAATACGCCGAATTCGACTGTAATCTGGATCACGGCTACAGTAAAACCGTCAACGATCTCGTGGTGGCTGACGGAAAGCTGTATCAGGCAAATTTCAACTCCGTTTTGGCAAACGGCAAGAACATACAGGAGGTCGGCACCCTGCCCGGAAAAAATATCCGATATTGGCGCCTGACCCATGACGGTGAAATGGGAGAGATCTACTTAAATGACGGCTCCGGCTATAAGGTCAGCAGCCCGCCGTTTACGGCCTCGCCGATGGATCAGGCGCAGCATCCGCTGTTCCGAAAGGTTTACCGCTATGCTTCCGACGGAAAGACGCTGGAGGATCATACGGCGGAATACTTAAATGCCGATAAGGTCTACTCCGGCGATCCGATGATCGCCGTTGTCGGCGGTAAAGTCAGCCTGCTTTTTTCGAGTAAATACCTTGATAAGGGTATGACCGGCTGGAATTGGTATCGGGACATGGATCGGCGGGAGTACATTGCCTTTGATTTGGATCTGTCTGAGCTTGCCGGTGAAACACCGATCCGGCTGTTTAATCGGAACATTCTGATGACCAATTGTGCCTTTTATGAGATCGTGTATGCCTCGGAGCCTTTGGACGGCAGCGACACAAAAGCGCAGCTTGCGCCAGACGGTTCGGTGTCTCCCTACTATCCCGCAGCGCAGCATCTCAACTGCGATCTGAAATTAAGAAAGATTGGTCTGCTCACCGCTTTTTACGGTGATGTCCGCAACATCAGCACAAGCCATGTGATCACCGTGGACTATACGATGCTCCCCATTGCCGAGGTGCTTACAGACGGATACGGTGCGTATCAAAAATACGATCCCTGCCGTTTCTATTGGAACTATGATCAGAAATAAGGAAAAGGAGAGAAACACGATGAATGCAAAACGAATCACGGCGCTTGCGCTGGCTTTGGTCATGACCTTGCTTCTTGCCGCCTGCGGCAGCAAAACCGTTGTGAACGATGACGGCACAAAAACCGAACAAACAGAACGCGGAGTCAAGGTGACGCAAACGGCGGCAAAAGCCGTGCAGACCGAAAAATACGAAACCGCCGATTTCAGCATGACCATCCCCAAGGGCTGGACGGTAACGACCGGCGGAACAAATATCTACCACAGTATTCGGGTAAGCGACCCGAACGAACCGCTCAATCAGATGTTTGTGCTGCTCAAAGCCGATGTGTTGCTGCACAGTCAGGCAGGTAAAGATGCATGGCAGCAGAACTACAATATGGGCGATACACAGGCGGCGCTTTTTGCTAAGGCCGCTGTGCTTGATAACCCGTCTACAGAGGGCTTTTTCAAAATATTCTCACAGTATACTGCATTTGCATCGGAGGTGGAGCCTGCTTATTCGGGATATGCCTTCCCCCGGTTTGATAATTTTGCGGTAACCGAGCGCTATCCCTCTGCCAGCCCGATGAAGTCCTCCGCTCTCGGCGACGAGCAGCTTCGTGCGACATTCACGGATAACGGCAAAGAGGGCGAGGGCCTATTTGCCGCCAGTGTGGTGGACTTTGGCAGCTTTGCCATCTCCAACGGCAACGTGGTAGGCTATCAGCTTCAGGCGGTGGACGGCGGCTACTATATGGCTTACAACATCGTTGCTGTTACCGCCGCAAAGGACACCTTTATCGAGTGGGAAGGTGTGCTGACCGATTGCTTCAAAACCCTGCAGTATTCCGACAGCTTTGTCAGTACCACCAATCAGGCAAGCAACGAAAAGGTTGCCCTTGCTCAGCAGATCAGCCAGAACTTCAATGCGACCATGGACGGCTTTATGTCCTCCTGGGAAAGCCGCAACAGAAGTCAGGACATTATGAGCCAGAAGCAGAGCGACGCCACCCTCGGCTACGAGCGCGTGTACGATACCGAGACCGGTGAAATTTACAAGGCTACCAACGGTTTTACCGATGTGTACGACGGCAAGCGGTACAAGGCAGTGACCGACGACAATATGTATGCCGAACCTATCAGCGGGTATATTGAAAAGCAATAACACCATAACAAAAACGGTTTACCGTAGAATCGTGATGAAAAGGAGGTGTCGGACGGTGAACAGGCAGCTTTCCGCTTTGCCGGACAGTAAAACTATAAGGATATTGCTGCCGTATAATCGGCAATATGTGATCTTCGCTGTTTATGAAGTGCTGGATAAAAACGGTTCCGAATATGAAAAAACAGACGCATCCACCATTTTAGCAGAGATGTCGGTATACGGCAATTTAAGCCGGTTTTCCGTCTCCGTAAATGAACAGGAAACGGGAACGGAACTGACCGTAACAATGATACATCCTTGCCAGGGACTGTCCGATACCGGTATCCGAAGGGCAACGACCGCCATAGCCGACAGTATATCGCAGCATTTGGAAAACGAGCTTGTGATAAACAAGTTGAAGGCTTGATTTCAGATCATATCTGTTCTATGAAGCTCTTGTGAAAAAGAAGGCGTTCCAAACCGAAGAGGGTTTCCTTGTTCCGGCAGACAAACGGGATGAAGTATTCCGCCGGGTTCTTACGGATTACGGATTCAATGAACAGGAAACAGCCGACTTCATTGAGTATTGGTCCGATTACCTGACAAGCGGTGAGGACTACGTCATGTATCCGATACTGACCGACGGTGTTGACGCCGCCATGCCGGTGTCCTTCTCCGTCAACCCTGACAGCATAACCCGTATATGGTTTGGCTTTGCTCACCATGACGGAAGTGAAATAAAGAAACCCGAGATCACACCGATCGAGCGAAAAGGATTTACTGTTGTTGAATGGGGAGGTGCTGTTCTGGATTGATTGACAGAGCAAAATAAAACCGCTCTAACGAAATGTATAGCAGAAAGAATGGAGGCAACCAAATGAATGAGTCGCGAGTATTTATGTTAAATGGCACGGACGTGCAAAAGATCGTTACCCGCTTAGAGGGTTTCTTTCGCACCGAGAAGGGCATGGAGGTGCAAAACTCCGAGACTACGGAGGGCTATGTTATACAGGCGAGCCAGCCGAAGGACGGATGGAAAACTCTTACGGGAATGCGGCTTGCCGTTACCGTGCAGATGACGGTTATGGGAAATCAATTGAATGTAAACATCGGCGAAGGACAGTGGTCGGATAAAATCGGCGCCGGAGCAATCGGTCTGTTTGTTGCATGGCCGCTGGCGATCACCGCCGGAATGGGTGCATTCAAACAGAAAAAGTTACCAGGCGAGGTGTTTCAGGTCATCGAAACTACCATTATGACCGGCGGCCAGCCTGTGGTTGTGACCGGCGCGGGTCAGACGGTGGCTGTGGGAATGATCGTGTGTCCGAGCTGCAAAGCGCAGCTCACCGCCGGCTCTAAGTTCTGCAATCATTGCGGAACAAAGCTCAACACAAAATGCCCGAATTGCGGTGCAGATATTACACAGGGAAGCGCATTCTGCTCCGAATGCGGACAAAAACTGTAAGAAAGGATTTTTAAATTATGAAAGAACGCACACTTAAAACAAAATTGCTGACAGTTCTGCTCACGCTGTGCATGGTGCTGTCGCTGACTGCATTTACGGCGTATGCCGGCGAACTACCCAAGCCGGATTATCTTCCTGAAGGCGTAACGTACTCTACTGACTACGATCACACATACCACACGCAGGTCAATGTAACCGCCAATGTTTCCGTCAAGGATTCCGATGGTACGGTGGTCGAAACCACACAAGTAAGTAAAAGTACCGAGGAGTTTCTCAAAGGAGGCGTAGGCATGTTGCAGAGCAATATTGCAAGGCTTCAGACCGAGATCGAAACACCGTATCAAGACAAGGGGACCCTTGCACGTGAAAACGAGAGCGGACAGTCGATTCTTGACCATTTTGAGAGTGCAGAGCTTTATACGTTCACTCCCACGTCCGGTGATCCGGTCGAGTTTGGCATGGACTTAGATGCAGCAAAGAAGTATTTCAATGAGCACCCGGATGCAACCGGTACTTTCACCGAAATTTTGGATCTCCACGAATATCAAAAATATAATTACACCTATGACCTGAATGTGCAGCAAACCGGTCAACCGGAAAGCACTATCACTGCGGCGACGATTGAAAATGTAAAATTCGACTATCAGTTGGGTGATGCATCGCAGGCCACAGCATGGGTAGCCATTGACGATATGGATAAATATGAGATCGCCTATGAATGCTGGCAGCAGTTCAAAGGCAACGAACCCGTTGCCGCCTGGTATTCCGATAACGGCGCACACGGTTCACTTCCGACCATCACGGAATTTGAAAGCGGAAAGAGTTATGTGTATTCCCTTATGCTGAAGCCGAAGGACGGATATTCCTTCAGCAGCGAAACCGCCGTTACAGTGAATGGGGAAAGCGCAAAGTCGAGTCTGAGCGGGGAATTCCTCTATGTCCCTGCTGTTAAAACGATCACGATGCCGACCTTGACCGTCATTGATGTGGTGGAGATCAACGGTGCCACCGTCAGCTTCCAGGACGGCGATAGGCCCGTGTTCACCGGCGATGTGCCCGATGATGTATACTACGTACTCCGGGCTGCGTGGTGGGAGCTGAACAGCACGACCGGCCTGATCTCTACAGAACCAGAGTTTGGAAGCGGAATTTATGAAAATAAAATCACCACTTTTGAAGCCGGAAAGATCTATCATTACGGTGTGTATGTGGTGGCCTATGGCGATGTCGGAAATATCCGCTATGTATTCGGCCCCGACACCAAGCTGAAGATCAATGGTGAATTTGTGAACTATAAGCGCTATGAAGGCGATATGAGCGACGGCTCCGACGGAACCATGTGGGTTCTCACCGACCTCACGATGACACCGATGGCAGGCGGCACGACTCCTGCCGAGAAGTACACCGTTACTTACACCGACGGCGTGGACGGCGAAGAGATCTTCAAGGATCAGGTTTATACCGTGGAATTCGGCAAGGCTACCCCTGCATTCAACGGCACACCTGCCCGTGACGGCTATACCTTTGCCGGATGGAAGCCTGCGGTTGCAGCCACAGTGACAAGCAATGCCACCTATGAGGCAACTTGGAAGTCCGACTCTGCAACGACAACGCCGAGCGATAACAAGCCGAGCACTGGCGAAACAACAAGCCCGAAGACCGGCGATACCAGCAATATTGTTCTGTGGGCTGCGCTGCTGTTCGTCAGCTGCGGTACATTGGCCGGTACTCTGGTAATTGATAAGAAGAAAAAGACCATGAAATAAGCGACCTTTTGAAGGGCGGTTCGCCGACTGCATGACAGGCGGTGAGCCGCCTTTTGTAGCCACATATCTTTCAAAATTTTACACAATCCCTGTAAAAATGTGGTGCTGGATGGTCAGAACCAGATTATAATTATTACGGTTTGTTGTACATTTCTGCCGCCATCCTGTCCTATGCCGTTTGCAGCGTGGGCGCCAACGCCAATGCTCTGGGCTTTGCCTTTATGACTGAGGCGCAGCTGGCGGAAAAGACCGCCTACTATGGGCAGGAATATATGGACATCATCTCCGGATACTTCTCCCATGGCTATATGCTGCCGCTTCTTGCGATTACGGCCTTTGCGGGGGGCGCGCTGGGCGGCCTGCTGGGGAAAGCTGTCCTGAAAAAGCACTTTGCCAAGAGCGGAATGATCTGATGCAGGGGATATTATTTGCCGAAAAGCCCAGAGCGCAGCAGCTCTATCTGGACGCACGGACGAAAATCTTTCTCTGCCTCACTGTGTCTTTCCTCATGTTCTCTTGCGAGTATACCGGTGTCATGCGCTTTGTTCTCCTCGTTCTGGCGGCGGTTCCCTTTGTATCCTTCCTGATCCTGCGAAGATATCGGAAAGCGGCAGTCTATGGGATGGTGTATGTGCTCTGCCTTATGCTTCCGATGCTCCTTCGCCAGCTGGACGCGCCGGTTTTCAGCATCATCTCCGGTGCGCTGGCGGCGATCTTCACGCAGATGCTTCCGGGGCTCGCCATGTTTGATGTGCTGCTCTCGTCCACCACGGTCAGCGAGTTTATCGGAGCCATGGACGGCTTTCACATCTCCAAAAAGTTCTCCGTTCCGGTCTCCGTCATGGTGAACGGAAATGACACCATCCAACTCCAACTCCATGAGCTGGCCGGGACGGTCGGCTCCGTGTTCCAGAATCCCAAGTCGCAGTTTTATACGCTTCTGACCGACACGGAGATCATATTTGCCTGCGAGAATATCGGCATGGAGAAGCGGGAAATATTGCGCCGCTTCACAGAGACCGTTCAGGACTTCCGGCTTGAAAAGCTGCTTGGGTAGAATGTCTCCCAGCTCTCCGGCGGCGAAAAGCAGAAAATTGCCTGTGCCTCTGTCAGTATGCTTAGGCCGCCGATCCTCGTGTCGGATGAGCCGACCTCGAATCTGGACATTTCCGCCATTCGGGAGCTGCGGGAGATCGTCGCCCAATGGAAGACATCCGGCAAGACTGTCCTCATCGCCGAGCACCGGCTCTGGTGGCTGAGGGGCCTTGCGGATCGTGTGGTGGTATTTCAAGAGGGCAGCATCGTCGAAGATGTACCGGCAGACGAGTTCTGGCGTAGAACACCGGACGAGCTTCACGCAGAAGGGCTGCGCGGTTCCTGCCGCTTTGCCCCGCAGGTGAAAGAGCACTGCGCAGACGCACAATATATCATCTCTCCGTTTCGCAGTTCTGATGGCGAATTTACGCTGAATATTCCGGAACTGAAAATTCCCAAAGGCGCAGTGGTGGCGTCCTCGGCAACAGCGGCGCAGGAAAAAGCACTTTCGCAAGGTGCCTGTGCGGACTTGTCCGCAAGTGTAAGGTACAGATCATCGACGGTGAAAACGCTATGCAGGGCGAAAACTGAGCAGTCTTGCCTACATGGTATTTCAGGACGTCAACCACCAGCTTTTCTCCGAGAGCGTGCCGGAGGATGTGACGCTGGGGCTGCGCCTATCCGAGGATGAAAAGCGTTCCACTGCCGAAGAAATGCTGTGGCGCATGGAGCTTTGGGGCTATCGGGAGGCACATCCCATGGCGCTGTCGGGTGGACAGAAGCAGAGGCTTGCCATCGCAGGCGCACTGGCGGCACAAAAGGATATTATCTTATACGACGAACCCGCCAGCGGTCTCGACTACCGCAACATGGAGTGCGTGGCAGAGAATATCCGGTGCCTCTCTGAGATGGGGAAAACGCAGTTCGTCATCACCCACGACCCAGAGCTTGTGGAGAAATGCTGCGACCGATTCCTGTTCTTTGAGAACGGCAAAATTACCGACTCGGGCAGTTGGACGGCAGAAGCACTCGAGCAAGTCAGAACGTATTTTATAACCCTCATATAGGAGCAAACAAACTGTGACTGGCGCATTTTTTGCTGAAGAAAGTATCGCATTCAGTTCATTTAGCCGTTCCGATTTGGCTTTCAGTTCTTCCTCCCGGGGGAATGGCTTCTGCACCTCGGCCTTTGCATTTTCAAGCTGAACCCGCATATTCTCCAGCTGCTCGACACATGCTGCCATTCTTTCCTCAAAAGCACCGAGGGCGTTATCCGGTCGCTGAATATTGCCGAAGATGTCCGTACCCAGCGTGACCGTATGCCGCAGCTGATGAATCAGCGTGATCTTATATTCTCGGCTGAAGGTGTCGAAGGACAGTTCCATATCGAAGCCTCTGTACTGGCCGATGGGAATCGGATCGGGGCTTGTCATGGACTTGCAAAGGCCAAGAATGGCATCGCCGACAGCCTTCTTTTCCCTTACCGTGCCGCCCGGCATAAACATCGGAGAGAAGCCGTCCTCGTTGGGCCGATATTTCTTTTGCGCTGGTCAACATCCGCATGATAGCCCTCAATGGACATTGACGGGGAGGAGCTTTCGCCGGAGCGGGAGGACATTGAACTTCACCATGTAGATTTCTCCTACGGCAGCAAGCCCATTCTGCACGATGTATCCCTGACCATTCCGGAGAAAACGACTGTCGCCATCGTCGGTCCCTCCGGCTCCGGCAAGACCACGCTGTGCAATCTTATGGCGCGGCTCTGGGATGTGCAGTCAGGCAGCGTGCGCCTCGGGGGGGCGAGATGTGCGGGAATACAGCTATGACAGCCCCATCCGCAATTTCTCCTTCGTGTTCCAGCGGGTCTATCTGTTCTCGGACACCATCGCCAACAATATCCGCTTTGGCAAGCCCGACGCCTCCATGGAGGAGGTGCAGGCCGCCGCAAAAAAAGCCCGCTACTACGACTTTATCATGGCATTGCCGAACGGCTTTGACACCGTCATCGGCGAGGCAGGCAGCTCGCTTTCCGGCGGCAAGCGCCAGCGCATTTCCATCGCCCGGGCAATTATGAAGGACGCGCCTGTCATCATTCTGGACAAAGCCACAGCCTCGTTCTTTTATACACAACTTTGCGCCTGAAAAAATCAAGAGGTGGAAGCCGCCAGTTAGACGGCCTCGCTCTTGACAACACGCAGCTTTGGTTGGCTTCTATGAAGTCCAATATCCGCTGGTGCTGGTCTGCAAAGTTAAATTCTACTTCAATTCGTTTTTCCTCATAAATGCTAATCTGTTTTATCAAGGCAACAGCAATACCGCGCTCCAAATGGTCGATATTCTTATACTTCAAAAATGTTTGCAGGTACGGGTCAGCGGAAGTGATACCGTTTGATACAAAGGTCTGTTCCTCTTGCAGATTTGCGATAGTCTGCCGGATTTCCTCGGCCTGTTGTTCAAACTTCGCTTTCATGCGGTGGTATTCATCCCGCGTCAGGTCGCCGCTTTTCCAGTCGATATACAGATTATCACAAAGATTTGTAATCTTGTGAAGCTCCTGTTCTTGTGTTTTCAGCAGCTTGTCAAGCCTTGTTGACTGATTACGCACTACGGGGGCTTGGTTTATTTCGTCAATGATTTCTGCGAGAGAACCGCAAAGGTCAATCTGTCTTTTGACAGCTTCAAATACTACCTGCTCCACCAACTCGTCCCGGATGGTGTGACTGCTGCACAAGCCTCTGGATTTCATAATGTACGTCTTGCAGCTATAATAAGTGTACCCCTTGGAAGTCCGGCGCGTCATGCCCCGGCCACAATCCCCACAGCGGAGGAAGCCGGAAAACAGATAAACCGTTTTTGCCTTGGGGGAAGTCCGCACATTCTTTTCCAAAAGCTCTTGCGCCCGGTCAAAGGTTTGCTGATCTATGATGGCTTCGTGTGTATTTTCTACCCAAAACCAATCATCTTCCGAGATAGGAACAATCGTGTGAACCTTATAGCTTTTGACTTGGTGGCGTCCCTGTACCATGTGGCCTAAATAGGTCGGATTTTTCAGCATATTCACGATGGTGCGCTCGCTCCAATATACCTTGCCGGTTTGCGCGTGGGGGTTATGGTAATTCATCCCCATTTGCTGCTTGTAGGCTGTCGGGCTTGGAATCCCTAACGCAATCAATTTCCGGGCAATCGCATTTTTGTTCATACCCTCGTACACATACCACTGAAAAATGTCCTGCACGATGGGGGCGGTTTCTGGATTGATAACCAGCTTGTGATAGTCCTCCGGGTCTTTCAGATACCCATAGGGGGCGAAAGCTCCGATAAACTGTCCCATGCTGCGCTTCATATCCAATACGCTGCGGATTTTGATTGAGGTCTGGTAGCAATGCTGATCGTTCATGTAGCTTTGCATTTTAGTTGCAATGCTGCTGATTTCTTCGGGCCGCAGGTAGCTGTCCAGTGCTGGAAGCTCTACGGAGATAAAACGAACATCCAGAGAAACGAACACATATTCAAGATAGTGGCCGCACTCGTAATCATTTCTGGACAAACGGGAGAGGTCTTTGACAATTACACAGTTGATTTTCTTTGCGTAAATATCAGCCAGAAGCCTTTGAAAGTCCTCACGGTCGCTGTCAGTACCAGTCCGTCCATCGTCCTGATAGTTGTCTACCACTTGGATTTCCGGGTGGTTTGCCAGATAATAGTCGAGGATAGCGTCTTGGTTCTCGATACTGTAACTTACATCGTGTCCGTCCTCTTTGGAAAGTCGTTTATATTTTCCGCACTTCCAAATTTTCTTGCCGTTCTCTGTAAAGGTGTTATTAGAAGATTTTCTGCCTCGTTTCAAGATACCTCCAATCCTCTATAATCACAATATGATTATAGCATACATGACCGACAAAATCAGCCCTTTTTCAGCCCTGAAAAATAATTTTTCAGCAGGCCGTCAAGGGCGGTTCCGCCAGCGGAAAACCGAACAGATACAACGGCATCCCCACATCGAAAAAGATAGGGGTTCTTTACCTGTTCCAGATAATTCATCATGCGCTGTTCGGGTGGTAATGAGGTATCAACGGAAACAGTGCGGATGTCAACAAGATCATCCGCATTGACTTCTTTAATGTTTTGCTGGCGCATATCAGCCAGCATTTGGGTATTAAACATAGCGTCCTCCTTTCCGATCAGAGGACGGTATGTTATTGCCTTTCCAAAATGAAAATTAGGCATTGCGGACGGCTGCTGGCACAGCTCCACGGGACTTTCACCCCCGCGTGGTTCTCACGCGGCCCTACCCATTGCTTGTGACGCTTTTAACGCTCGAACTATGGCTATAAGGGAGTATCATTGTCCTGCCTGTACGTCGTCGCCCGTAAGCTACCACGCTCACATTGCGGCGTGGTGTTAATCGCTCCGCTTATCCCTACGGGAAAAAGTATCGTGGCGCACCAGCCGTCCGGCTCGGCACAGACAGAATGTGTCCGTATGCCCTATGATGCGCCGCCGTTATCTTGCGGGCATATTTGTCAAGGTACAGCCAGCGGCCCGCCGTGGGTTGGTGAAACAGGGAAAGGGTTAAGCTGTTTCAGCCTCCGGGGGCCGGTTCGTCACTTCGTCGTGACGATAGCGTGGATGAGCTTGATTTCCAGACGGCGCTTCATGGCCTCGTCCAGACACACATGAGGATAGCCGTTTTCATCGTAGAGCGTCCGGGTACAGAGCTTGTTTATGTAACCGTTGTAATACTGCAAGACCTGTTCCACGGGCCCGGCGTCACCGGCGCAGGCCGCCTCGATCACTGCAAGGGGCAAAGGCTCCTTATATCTGGACTGCTTCATTCTGCAATACCCCCCGTCAGTCTTGTTCTCATGGTTTCCAGCGTCTTAGTCCTGTGCCGCTGGACGGCGCTTCGGGACATTCCCATGAGTGCGCCGATCTCGCCGTCTGCCAGTTCCATGACACAATGCAGTATCAAGATGCTTTGTCCCGGCTGGGGCAAGCTGGCAAAGGCAGCGGCCACCAGCCCGTCGCTGATCTGAAGCTCACAGCCATAGGCCGGAAATATAAAACTGTCGCTGGGGTACTGATCTATCGTGCATAGCGTGTCCAGTTCCGAAAGCGGCAGCGTTTCAAAGGATGTTTCCCAGCCACGCTGACGCTTCCTTTCCCGGAAGTAGTCAACGGCTTCATGGTACAGTACCAGCTTGCAAAAATGGTCAAACTGGCAGCGCCTCCCGTAATCATCAGGGGTAACTTTCATCTTCTCACCCCCTTTCCGTGGGGAGTGAGCAGGATGATCCTGTCCGTTGTCAGGGGCCTATGCTGGCCCTGGTCTGCTGACCGCCTCCTTTTCCATCTGATTTTTTGTCGGAAATGAGAATCCGCGAAAATCGACAAAAATCGCCCGGCAGGTCGTAAACCTACCGGGCGACGATTTGAAGCGTTTTGTTGTTTTCTTACATGGTATAGTTCATACTCATAGCCGGAATATTCCCGTGGCGGGGCAAGGCTTTTTTAAGCGGTAGAAGTGGATTAGATTATAATGATAGTAAAACAGCATGGCGGCGTCCTCCCGTGGGCCGCCATGCCTTTAACTGCTGGGAATGACAGAAAGAAAGCAGCGGCCTTGATTTCTCAAAACCGCCACCAGTGAATATAAATTAAGCGTGAAAATGGGTCTGCCCAGCAGCGGTTTTTTTCTTTTCTGCCGCTGGGCAGATGTCTTTCTTTAGATACATGATAAGAGGAATTTTTGAAGATTCCATAAAGATTTGAAAAATGGACGGACATAAAAGACGTCCATTACACTATCGGAAAATCAGCAAGGAAGTTTCATAGTAACCTTTGCGCCGCCGGTTTCTTTTGAATTTTCTAAAATAAGCTGACCATTATGTTGTTCCATAATCGAATTTGTAATATATAGACCCATACCAAAGTGTAACTTTGAATTGCGGCTTTGATCGCCCATATAGAACCGTTCCTGTGCGTGGCATAATGCCTCTTTAGAAAACCCCGTTCCCTCGTCTGTGACTGAAATTTCCACGAAACCGTTGTTACTCTGAACATCCACATAAAGCGTTCCGCCTTGCGGGGAGTAGTCCAGCCCATTACTGATAACATTCATAATAGCACGTTCTATCAGCACCCTATCAAATTTCAGCATTTGAGGGAGTGAAACAGTATTCATTTGCAGCCGGATTTCTTTTGTCCGGCATAGTGATTCCATATAACCGAACAAGTGCTGCATGAACGCTGGCAAGTCTATACTTTCAATATGGAGCTGATAACCAACCGCCGCCCGTGATATATCAATCAGGGTTTGAATATATGACTGCATCTGGCCGGAGCTTTCCACGACGTAACCAGCGTATAATCGTTGCTCATCATCAAGATTTGTTTCTGTGAGTAAATCAGCATTTCCTTGAATAACCGTCAGAGGCGTTTTCAAATCATGGGCAAGCGCGGCGATTTGCTCTTTCTGTGTCTGTTCGGTTTTCCATTGCCGTTCTAACGAAATTTTCAGATTATCTTTCATATCTGAAAAAGATGCAAGGACATCTTCAAACTCTTTGATTTTGGCGTGTCCTACTTCAAAATCAAGGTTTTGCTTTGAAACCTCCGCAGTTGCTTCAAAAAGCGGGGTCAGTTGTGTACGCAGGTTCTTAGCAAATCTGGCGGTCAGTATGATAATGACCAGCAGCGAATTTACAGCCATCAGGATAAACGCAAGCGTGTCAGGAGATGGAAAATATTCCGGTAGCCATGACACTGTAAATTGAGAACCAATATAATACCTTAAAACGCAAAATTCGTTTTCCCGGACAACAAGTGCAAACTGCCTCCCCGTAGCATATTCAATATATTCTCCCTTTGCGTACAGCAGGGCAATTTCTTTTTCATCATCGTCCATATTGCTGTAAAGCTCATTAAAGTTCTTGTCCAGAATTAAGTAGCCGCATCCCTGTGGAATCACAACCTTTGTAATATCCGGGGCAATCGTCAGCGTTGGAATGATCTCTTTTACCTGCAATTCACTTAGATTTGCTCTTGTAGCTAATCCAGCATTTACAGCAAGTCCCTCCAAACCAGAAGGGACAATAATTGCCGCTACCAGCATGACAATGAGGGAGATAGCAAACTGGCGAAACAATATTTTCAATGTAGGTTTCTTTTTCACTCCCATTTATATCCTATCCCCCATACGGTGCTGATCGGACTTATTTTGAAATGCTCCAATTTCGCACGAATATTTTTTATATGCGTTGAGATCGTAGAGTTATCGCCTATTCCATCAAACCCGAAAACGGCTTCATAGATTTGTTCTTTTGTAAAAACCTGTCCCCGGTTTTTCGCAAGGTATTCACAGATTGAATACTCGCTTTTGGTAAGGGGAACCGGCTGTTCTGAAACATACAGTACCTTTGCGGAAAGGTCAAATCTTATATCAGGCTCAAATGAAAGCGTGCTGTGATGCTCCCTTTTTTCTCTGCGTAAATGTGCCGCGACACGGGCGCGAAGCTCCTGAATACGAAAAGGTTTCGTAATATAATCATCCGCACCGATGCCCAATCCAAACAATATATCTTCCTCTAATGTCTTTGCGGTCAGAAAGAGAATCGGGCAGTCTACCATATTCCTGATCTGTTTGCAAAACTCAAACCCGTCTGTGCCAGGCATCATCACATCCAAAAGAATGAGGTCATAGAAATGCAGCTTTTTGATGTCTACATCATCCGCATTTTGACAGACTGTTATCAAATATCCATCTTTCCCCAAACTGTTCTTAATCAATTCCAAGATAGAAACTTCATCGTCAACTACAAGTAAGTGGGTCAAAAAATCACCTCCCGCCCCATTATACCACATTGTCGAGGTTACTCATCATTATTTTTAATGTCAGCTTTCCGATATTCATTGTTGATATTTACAGCTACGGCATTGCTTACATCCACATCCACAATACTGTAAACGTAGCCGAAACTGAAATCTTTCCCCGCCACATTTTTGAAGCGTTTCGATACCTGCCCGATTTCTTCTTGCAGTTCTGACATTTCAAGACATTCATCCGTTATGGTATATGTCAGGCCGTTATATGAAATTTCATCATAGTTTGCGGCGTTCAGCTCATAATACGGCAGAGATTCATTTAACGCCTTATTTTTATCGGCGGTATCGCGGAGCGCACCGCAGGCCGATAAGCATATAAGACTTACAAGCACAATTACCACGGCAAACAGGCACTTTTTATTCACTGTTTTTACCTCCCTCCCAACCATGAAACCAAACCAAACTGGCAATCAGCAGACAAACAGTGCAGCATACAGAAATAATCATACCGCTGAAAAAATCGGTTTTTACCTGTGCATACAGTTGGGGGCTATCCCATGCAAGCACAGTGTAATCCATAGCACGAACGCCCCAGGCCCAGGGAATATATTTCCATGTAGCGTCACCAAGCCCTGTTATCATAAGGGCAGCTATTAAACTCCCTGCAATTCCCAATCCCATAGATGCACCTTTTCCGAAGCTCATTCCCACAAACAAATGAATCAGGTAAATGGGAAGCATGGTAATCAACAATAGAATCCCTGCTTTCAGGTAAAGGCTTGCCGGAGCATCCCTATATAGTGCAGCGAATGTTCCTAACGCTAAAAATGTTGCGCCAAAAGCACAGATCATCAGAAAACCAAGTTTACCAATATACGTTGCCATGCGAGATGGGATTGTTCCCAACAAAAGCTGATAATGCCCGGCCTGATTTTCGATCTGAACAACCAGGCCCACAATAATGCCGATCAGAAACGGGAACGCAACGGCCAGCACTTCCAGATAGGCACTGATTTTGGTTGCCAGTTCCCATCTGGATATATGATAGTAACCCGCAAAAATCGCCGCACATATAATCGGAATCATGCTGTGCATATAGAGCAAAATGCTATGTTTACACTTCTGATATTCTGCTTTCCAGCAGCGAACCACAGATACCATAGTTACCCCACCTCCTTTTTCTCAAACCATCTTGCAGTTAAAAATGACAGCGCCGCAAACCAGACCAGCGAAATGACCAATACAAGTATAATCATCCAAAATGCCATTGCCGTACTCTGATCTGCAACCGGCTCACCATTAGGCAAAATACCTAACACGGAAATCATAAGATGCGGCACCCAGCTATACGGGCAGATCATCCACAAAGAGGTTGTAGCCGTGAAAATCCCTAAAACGCTTCCAAGTCCGGCATTAAGAATAACCGTGACAAAGATACCAACTTTTTTTGATAACCATAAGCACAGCGGAACTTCCCATAGGCTTGCAATGACAATACAAGCTGTTCCGGCCGCAGCCTGCCAAATTCCGATTGTCAGGGGAATTTCGTTGATAACTAATATTGCAAAACCGCCCAACAGATTTAGCGCCAGGAAAATGAAATTCCCCACACAGGAGTAAATACCGGCCACTCCAATTTTTGCTTTCCAGACTTTGTTCTGCGAAACAGGCAATGAAGCAACGGCACGATATTTTAGTTTGCCATTATCCCGCTGTTCAATCAAGGCACAGGTGAGCGTAAGGAATCCAGGATAAAGCAGGATATACCACCAATTATAAGAATTGAGCTGGAACCAAAGAGGGGCAAAAAAGTTCATAAGCGCAGTTACAAACGGGGCCAGAACGATCAGCGTTTTTGTGAAAGTTCTCTTATGCTTTAGGTTCTCTGCCTGAATATATGCCATCTCCATTTAATATCCCTCCTTACCATTTCTGCGAATAACATCCATAAAGAGTTGTTCCAAATCTTCACCGGCGCGAAGCTCTCCCTCATATCCAAGGACGCCGCCAGCAATGATACCCACATGATCTGCAATCTGCTGGACTTCTGACAGAATATGGCTGGACAAAATAACTGTAATCCCTTTGCAGGGAAAAGAGCGAATTAACTCTCGAAGTTCCTCAATCCCTAAAGGGTCAAGGCCGTTAGTCGGTTCATCCAGAATCAAAAGCTGGGGACTGTTCAGCAATGCAATAGCAATACCAAGCCGCTGCTTCATACCAAGAGAAAACTGCCCGGCCCGTTTCTTGCCGGTATTCGTGAGCTGGACAATTTGCAATACCTCGTTAATTCGTGCATCGTCCAGGCCGAGCAATGTAGTTCTGACTTTGAGATTTTCGTATGCAGTCAGATTTTCGTAAAGCGGGGGCATCTCAATCAAAGCACCGATATGCTCCAGATCATTCCGCTTCCACGGGTGGCCGTCAAACTCGATGCTTCCCGATATGGGGCGCAAAATGCCGGTGAGCATTTTTAAGATCGTGGATTTGCCAGCCCCATTCGGCCCCAGCAGACCATAAACCGAGTTGCGCCGGATGTTCAGTGACACATTGTTTACCGCCATTTGCCCCTTGAAATTTTTGCAGAGGTCAGTCGTTTTCAAAATCATATCCATATAATCAAGTCCTTTCTTTGATTTTACGGATAGCATACCGGGCAATTTTGAAGATTTCATAAAGATTCCCGAAAACAGAATATGAACAATACACCGTAACCGTGGAGCATATCGCAACAAAGCACCAACCTACGCATTTAGGGCCTTAAAAAGCCCTATATTTCAAGGTTTTTCCCGCATAGTCGGCGGGGTATGTGAGTGTTTTATCCTATCCCCGCCATAGTGCCGCTCTAAATGCGTAGAATTTACCAGCAGAAAATCGCCGGTTTCTCTGGCTCCATACTCCCAGATATGGTATCATGGAAAAAATCAATCTGACGGGGGTATCAGGATGGACGGACAAGAAAAGCTGCTGGACTATGAAACAATCAAAGCCGCCGTTGCCGGTGAGAAGTGGGCCACAGAAAAGGTGCTGGCCCACTATGCGGACTACATCGACGAGCTTTCCACGGTGGAGATCAGACAGCCGGGCGGCAAAGTGAAAAAAGTCATTGACGAGGATATGCGGCAGCACATTTCCTTAAAGCTGCTGGAAGCGTTGCCGAGCTTCCCGCTGGAACAAGAATAACGATCAAGAGGGCTGCACCCTCTGGGAACCATTG
>ERZ860710.587-NODE-587-length-23004-cov-58.345592_pt1 | contig 23004 bp, 22 predicted proteins | sample MGYA00509974_ERZ860710 | MGnify/ENA primary metagenome ERZ860710 (study PRJEB30046, sample SAMN00715261) | human gut metagenome | study: EMG produced TPA metagenomics assembly of the A metagenome-wide association study of gut microbiota in type 2...
TCTCTTTCAATATTTTTTCAATCTGTTTGTGACATATCTATTTTAAACCTATATTCATAGAATTTTTTATAATAAAATATTTATAATTCTATTATATTCGGATTTATTTTAATTTATACCATAATTATTAAATAAAAATCAGAAAGCCCTTTATGCTTTCTGATTTTTACTTTAGCAATAAGTAATAGTTTTGTTTATTACATGTTATATCTATACATAATATTTCTATTATTGTTTAGATAAAGTTACTATAATTGTAGAGCCTGTTGTTCCATTTGCACTCATTTTATATCCTGTATGTGGCGATGCAGTACTATATACTGTTGGAGACATACCATATATGTATGTTCCAGATGCATTCCCTGATTTTTTACTTTCTAAAATTTTACCAGTATGATAAATAACTCTTACTGTATTTGATGTTCCTCTTATTACTGCGTCACCTTCTCCTAATGAATTTCCCTGTATTATTGGTGATGTATCTGATGGAGTTCCTCCTGTTCCCAAATATAATAATACTTTCGATGTTGCTCCTGTTGTATCTATTGCTGCACTTGCACCAATTATTCTTGCTCCTGTTGTTTTATATGTTTTTGATAAATATGAAATTGAATAATTTCCCGCTGGATATGCATACATTTGTCCACTTCCTGTTGTAATAATTGCTGGTCCTCCTGAATAACTCTTCTCTGTTGTTACTATTCCTCCATATATTCTTATTGTTCCTGTTGACGTATTCTTTATTGCTGCTGTTGCTCTAGAAATTGAACCTGTTGATATTGTTCCTCCTTCTACAACTACATTTCCTGATGATGAATTATTTACTCCAACATATCCACTTACTGTTGATATGGTTCCTCCTGTTACTGTTAATTCTGATGTTCCTATACAATTTATCGCATTTCCTTTTGTTGCTGTTACACTTCCTGATGATACAGTCATTATTCCATTATTTGCTACACATTCTGCTGATGTTGCTGATACCGTTCCTCCTGCTACATTCAATGTTCCATTATTCCATATTGACCTATATGCTCCCGTTATATTACCTTGATTTATATCCGCTGTTGCTTTTCCATTATTTATAATTGCTTGCCAATATGTTGTTTATCATCGTTATTTTTACTATCGTCTGGTTTTGAAGCAACTTTTTCTAGTTTTATAGTAATTATTGAACTGTCTGTATTATTATTTTCTTCAGAATCTTTATCTATTTCTTCAAAACTTTCTTCATTTGTTACATTATCTATTGTTGCTTTATTTACTTTTTCTCCATAATTCTGTATGTCTTGTACCCAATTTAATACTACTAAATATTCCTTTTGCTCACCTGGCACTATTTCTCGAGTTTGTAACGTTTCTGTTTGCTCTGTTAAATTCCATTCTTCTGAACTTTCTTCTTTTATAAAATTCATTCCAGTAGGTATTTCTTCTTTTATTGTTGCTGTTCCTTATGCTTTTCCTACATTTTTTACAGTTACTTTATAAAATACTTTTAGTTTTGCTGAATTTATATCAGAGTATTTAATTTTTGCTTCTACCAATTTTTTATTCGAAAATTCAGTTTGTACTTCGTCATTTATTTCTAGTTTTACAATTTCCTTTTCTACTTTAAAATCTAGCATTGCTTTTTTGTAATAATATATAACTGTTGTTTCTTCTGGTAACATTTTTCCTTTTGCATTATTTGGAAGTTTGCTTTCATCTATTTCATAATTTTTTATTTCTTTTATTTTTGTTTCATACTCATCATTTACATATCCAATTATTTCATCATATTCTTTTCCATTTTCTTGTTTATATATTACTTTTTCTGTTTCTTCTTCTATATATTTTACTAAAACCTTTGATGGAATTTTTTCAAATTTTACAATAAATTTATAATCCCCATCAATGTTTTGTAATATGTCAGAACCTGTTGTTATAATTAAACTTCCATCATCATTTTTGTATTTTTCAATGTTTATATTTTTTTTAGTTATTTCTTTGTTTTGATCTTCATTTTCTGCAACTTCTTCTGGTTTATAATATTTTGTTTTTTCAAAAATTACTGCACCAATTTTGTATCCATAATTTGGAACAACTTTTACATTATATTTAGCATTATCACCTTTTAACACAATTTCATTATCAACCTTTTGTTCTGTTCTGTCTTCGTTTATTTTAAATTGATATATATCTCCTAATTTTGATGTATCAGTTTCTTCATTGCTGTCTATTTTAGTTGATATTCCGCAATTCATTTGATAATAAAACCATACTTCTGGTACTTTTCCATCAATATATGTTACCTTTTTATTTTGTTCATTTTTATTTGCTATAATTACATTTTCTTCTGTATTCTCTGGTCCGCTTGCCGAAATATACTTTTTATATTTTTTTCTGTTTACTAGCTCTGTTAATCCAGCTTTACCAGTTATGTTTTCTAGCTCTATTTCTTTTGTATTTCCTTTACTATCTATTTCTATATGCCTTGCCACTATTCCAGAAAGTATTCTTTCAAACCAATATGTTACTGTATAATTATCTGCAAACATGTCTATTTCTTCTTTTATTTGTTTGTTGTTACTATCTGTTATAAATGGGTTAGATTTTTGATAATTTGTAAATATTTATTCTGTTTTTATTTGTTTGGATTCATATCCACTAATTTCAATATAATCTTTTCCATCTTCACTTTGATATAATGATTGCTTTGTCTTTATCCATATATTTTACAGTTACAGAGCTTGTTTTTCTAAATTCTACCTCAATGTTTTTATCTTCTGTTATTTCGCCTGATTTTTCTGCATTTATAACTATATTTCCACTTTCAGTTAAATTATTTTTAAAATTATATTCTTTTGAATTAACCTTAATTTTTACAATTTCATATCCATCATTTGGTATTATATTTATTGTTTTATTGGCTTTGTAAGTGTTACTCCAGTTTCTTTTAATAATAATTGATTTGCAAGTTCATTTGTTTTTAAATCAAATTTTAAATCGTTATCTTTTAAATTTGCATAATTAAAGCTAAAATATTGTTTTTCTATTGATGTGTTTGTAGTTCCATACCAATCTACTGCAATATTTATTGTTTTATTTACATTTGTTTTTGTACCATCTTCAGCAACATACACACCTTTTAATGTCACTGTATTGTCTGTTCTTGTGTAGTTATTTGTATCTGAACCTATATTGGCTAAAATATCACCATAAATTAATTTTTGTGTTCCAGATTCTAAATTGTTTAATGATATTGTTCTTACATTGTTTGATATATATGAATATTTTAACACAGAATCTTTTACCATATTTAGGCTATAATTAAAGTTATTACTATTTATTGTTATTTCGCCATTTTCAAGCCTTCCTCCTGCTAGAACATTCAGGTCTATATATAATTTATCACTGCCATTTATATATTTACTTGTTCCCTTCATTTTTTCTGCATTTCCGTCACCATCTAAATCTCGCGTGAAAAAGGCACTAAACTCTAAATTTTTACAGCCTTCTACATATGTATCATTATCCGTAATTTTACCATATGACAATGCTCTTAAAGTTTCTGGATCTGTAATTTTTGATAATTTGTTTGTAGTTTTTATAGTGCTTGTTATTATTACAGAGCATAGTGTAATTATTGCTAAAATTAGTGTTAATATTATTACTTTCTTCTCCTTTTTGTTCAATTGCAATTCCCCCTATATATACATTATTTATAGTTTAATTTATATATATATAATGGGTCAAATCCTGTTTTTGTATGTTTTTTTGGCCTTACCCTACGGAAATGCTTTTTTGTTGTTTTATGTCTAATATATTAAGTTTTCGTTACAATTTAATAAATTATATAAATACATTACGAATAATTAACTATATATGCAAATTGTAATATTGACTATTATTATTGTGCCTTGATATAATAAATATTGTTTGAAAGGAGAATAGTTTGAAAGAAATTAAGCTCAGTGCTTTCATTTCTATGTGTGCTTTATAACAAAAACGAGAAAGGAATGTAATTTAAAATGAATAAAGAAGAATTATTAAGTCTATTAGATACTTTAAATTTACCTAAAACAGAATATTATATTTTATCAAGTGGCTCTATGTTGCTATATGGTTTAAGAGAAAGAGCAAATGACCTTGATTTATGTGTTTCCAATGAATTGTTTGAGCAATTAAAGGAAAAATATAATCTAAAAGATTGTGACAAAAATGAATGTGGTTTTTATCATATTTCCCCAAAAATTGAAATAGTTCCAAATGCTAAGGAAGATTTTAAAATGGAATATAAAGATGGCTATCCTGTTGAAAATTTAAAAACCATTTTATTATTTAAGAAAAAAAGAAATGCTCCAAAAGACCAAAAAGATATACAGAGCATTACGGATTATTTAAATAATATGTGATATTGTAGATGGGAATGGAGCTAAAGTTTCGCCTATTCTCATACCTGTATATAAGCAGGTAAAAACTATGCATTTTATTTTTTACGTTTAAAATTCGGGTAAATCCCCTGTACTTCTATTTGATTTTTTGTATACTAAATTTAATTCAAGTTAATAAGGCATTTACTTATTGCTTTTAAATGTTAATGAACTTTTTTTGAAAATTTTGGGTATAATTAATAGAGGTGATTTGATTTATGGAATTTTATAGAAGAGAAAATTATTTAAAAAGAACAAGAAACTTTTATGATGATGGAAGTATTATAAAAGTTATCACTGGTATTAGAAGATGTGGAAAATCAACTTTACTAAAATCAATTATTGAGGAATAGCAAGAAAAAGGTATACCAGAAAAAGATATTATTTCCATAGAATTAGATAAAAAAGAATTCAAAAAAATTGTAACACCAGAGCAATTGGAAGAAGAAATAGATAAAAGAATAACAGACAAAGACTTTAAATATTTGTTTATAGATGAAATAGAAAATGTTAAAAATTTTGAACCTGTTGTAAATGCGTACAGAGAAGAAGGTAATATATCAGTATTTATAACTGGATCTAATTCATATCTACTTAGTGGAGAATTGTTAATGTCAATAAGGAAATGTACAAAATTGTACATTTCTTTATTGACATTAACATTTGTGTTATAAACTAAAATTTATTTTTCAACTTTATACCTGAATATGCTAATTGCTAATATCAATTTTTATCTTTGTATGTCTGTCTTTTCTCCTACATTTAAGACGCTATCTTTTATTTCTTTTGTTTTTTTGTTTATTTCAGAAATATTAATTCCTGCCACAATAGTATCTTGTTTTATTTTTTGTGGTTCAATTCGGTCTTGATCTTGTGCCGGTAAAATAATGTCTAATCTATATTTTTCTCCATAATTTTTGGGCTTTGTTTTTATCCCTCTTTGCATACAAGCAATTCTTGCTAGTGCTAATTCTTCTTTACTATCATACCCAGAATTCATATGATAACTCCCAATCATAACATTAATTATGTCATTATCGGAATAATGTTTCTCTTGTTTCAACTTATAAAATGCTTTTTTAGCTAAAACTGTCTGTTTTTCAAATGGTGTTTTTTCTCTTAAACTTGCTCTACTTTGCTTCCCCTGTGCTTTTTCTATTTCAGTTTTCCTTATCATTTCTTGAACTTTGGGAGATTTTTGCATCAATTTTAATACTTCTTTAATCTCAGATGACATACAAAAAGTCTTATCATATGGATAATTGCCTATAGTTAAGTTATTTGATGCATTTAATAGCCTAAACATCCAGTCTATATTGTCTTGAGAAAAATCTATTCTACCACATTTATCCAGCATTGTAGGATGAAGTCCTCTAAAATAATTTCCACTATTTATTTTATTTGTACTTAATTGTTTTATATAACTTACAACAGACTCCATATCGTTTTCTTCACTATGAATTCTTTTATCATATTGAGCATTGGTTTCAAATTGCTTATAGCTTTCTATAAATTTTTCCACAAAATTATTTATATCTTGCTCTTGAGTTTCTTGCCTAGAATCTTTTTGATCTGTTACCACTGTTTGAATATTTTTATTTTGTCCATCATAATTATTATATTTTACTTGAATACCTTCTATAAATTCTATTTTTTCATCTGTATTTTTGTTTATACTATTACAATAATTTTGATATGATTTTTCTTTTATTCCATCAACTTTCTTTACTCCATTAATATACATTAATTCTTGTGCTCTTTTATCTTCAAAATAACTTGATATATCTTTAGTCAAATCATTATCTTCTCCATAAGCCTTTTTAATCATTTCAAATTTTTTCGAATCAATATTTTCATTTTTTAAAGCTCTATATATTATTTCATAATACATACCTTTACAATCTTTTATTCTAGTTCTTTTATCATACTCATCTATTTCCCTATTACCTATGATTTCACTTATTTCTTTATTCATATTGTTTATTAATTCTATAGTAGATTTTTTAGTTGCATCCAAATTATATATCTTTCCTACTATAGGACATTTAACAATATCTTTAGAAGATATCACTGCATCTAGTCTATCTAATATAGCATCTTGACACACTGGATTGTTTTGTCTAGCACGCCTAAAAGAATAATCAAAATTCATATTTCGTTGGTTGAGCCCTCCAAACCAATTTTTGTTTACGTTAATATGCTCCAATAATTCAAAATTTGCAAATGAATCATTTTCAAATGGAATTTTATCATAATTTTTTCCATATATATCTCCGTTTAAATATTAAAAACGCACACCCGTTTATAAGATTTTCAAAACTGCTTTCTTGTTTTTTTAGCATAACATACTGTTTTATATGATTCATTTCATGATATAATGTTTCTATTAATCTATAAATATCAGCTGGCTTTTCTATCTTATCATAATAACCGCTATTTATATTAATTCTTAGTTGAGGATATATCATATTACTGTGATCTTCATATTTAACTCCTCCCCATGAGTTTCCCTCCACTAATTCATCTAATTTCCAAAATGCAAGATTTACTATTCTTTGCTGTTCATCATTTAAGATTATGTCAAAATTACTTTCTTGACCTTTAGGTATTAGTCTAGGTTCATATCCCATATCCTTCATATTAATTTCAAACAGATTATATAAATAATCCTCTAATTTTTTTACCATTTCTGGACTATGTGAATCAAAAATATTATCTGTAAAATAATCTGACATTTCTTTAATAATAGCTCTCTCTTTTTTCACAGATTCTATACTTTTCGAAATTCTCATTGTCATAATATTCTTTCCTCCTAATTCTTTAATTGCTTCCAAAAAAACTTCTCAATTTATTCCACAGTTTCTTTAAAAAGCCCTCTTTATATTCTACCATCTGAATTTCTTTTTGATTCTCTGTTTTCTCTCTATTTAGCATAATATTATTTTTAAATATATAATCTGGATTATACTTTTCTTTGATTTCAGTTTCATTTTTCTTTTCATTTTCCGAATATGCTTTTATCAGTTTCTGCTTTTCTTCTTCACTTTCACACCAATAATTCAAGCTGAGAATTGCTAAAATTACTAATGTTTCTCTTTGTAAGTTTTGTTCATTTAATGACTTTTTAGGGTCAATATTAGGCTTATAATCAAAACTTTTTTCTTCTTTGAATATGCCTCTTAAATTCTTTGGTATTTTATTTATGTACTTTTCATCCATTAAGCTTAAAATTGTATCTACTTCCGTGTATGCAATTTCATTATTTTTCATTTGTAAAACCACCTTATAATACTTTATTGGTAATGTTAATATAAAATATTGACATTAACATTTATCAAAAAAATTACTATTTTCTGTAATGAATTATATCACACTATAAATTTATGTCAAATTCCTTTATTCTCATCTTCTAGCACACCAATATTAGCATTTTTCAACATTTTAAGCCATTATGTTCCTCTTTCAAAAAGGCATTATTCATAAACTTCAAATTATAATCAATAATCAATACATCTATTATTAATAAATAAACCCAATCCCCTCCGTAAGTCAATATTAATGGAGCAAATTAAGCCAATTTTGTAAAAATATTAAATCGTTATTAATAATTCGATACTATCAACCAAATCATTTCTATAATACTTTTCACACCATTCTAATATAAAATAATTTGACAAACTAAAATTAAATATGTTATTTTTTATTCAAAGGAGGTATGCTAATGATAACTTTGCCAGAAAAATTTAAAGAATCTATTATTAATCGTTATCATAAAGACGGTATTAAATGGTTAAATAATATTGATAGATTAATAAAAAAATATATAGACCAATACAAGTTAAAAGATATTAAATTGGCTAATAAATTAACTATTAATCTGGTATTTTTTGCTAAGTCAAGAGAATATGGAGATGTTGTTTTAAAAATAACTCCTGGTACAACATTAATTAGTGAAGTTTCTGCAATAAAACATTATAACTCTAAATATTCTGTAATTTGCTATGATTATGATAAAGAAGATAAAGTGATGCTTTTAGAATTGCTTTCACCAGGAATATCTTTGTTTAATTTAGATAATTTAGAAGAACGTACAAAATCTTTTTCTAATATTGCAATTAACCTTATGTTTGATACTGAAAATAAAAGTGATTTTAAAAGCTTTGAAAAAAGATTTAATGATAAAATAATATGTGTGGAACAAAACAAAGAAGAATTTTTAGATATTATAAATATAATTAATACAGGTGTTCAATTATACAAAGAATTGAAAGAAAAAAATCTTCCTAAGTATGTGCTACATGGAGATTTACAACATCGTAATATTTTAAAATCCGGAGATAAATGGAAAGCAATTGATCCTCATGGAATTATTGCTGAAAGAGTTTTTGAAACGGCACCTTTTATACTTAGTGAAATTAAACATTATAACACAAGCATAGATGAATTAGATAATATGATATTATTGATTTCAAAATATTTTAAAGAAAATAAGAAATTAATTGAAAAAGCTTTATATATTACTATTATCGAAAAAATTATATGGCATCGTCATAATAAATATGATGAAAAAGTTATACCTACATATATTGAAATTTGCAATTATTTATATTGAATGCAGTAACACAAATATTTAGAAATTTTGAAAAAGTTTGAGAAAAGAAAAAAGGCTTAAAATAGCCTAAAAACAATTTAAGGAGCTTTCAAAAAGCTCCTTTTTATGGTCGAGGTGACAGGGATCGAACCTGCGACCTCATGGTCCCAAACCACGCGCGCTACCAACTGCGCTACACCTCGATTATTCTTCTTAAAAAGTACTTATATACTATAGCATATTATTTTTTCAATTTCAAGTACTTTTTTACATTTTTATATAAATTTTTAAATAAAATTTAATTATCAAATAAAAATATCTTATCAATAACCAAACTTTTCTAACATATATTATAAAAATAATCGGTTTCATTTCAGTAGCTGAAATGAAACCTTTATAAAACTATGCTCTAAAAAATGCCTTGTATGCACTAAATGCTGAATATATATCAAATTTACTTGTTACTTCGTATGGAGCATGCATTGATAATACTGGTACACCACAATCTATTACATCCATTCCTTTATTAGCTAATATATATGCGATTGTTCCTCCACCGCCTAAGTCAACTTTTCCTAGCTCTGCTATTTGATATGCTATATTATTGCTTTCCAACATATTTCTTACATATGCAACAAACTCTGCATTTGCATCTGATGAACCAGATTTTCCTCTTCCTCCTGTGTATTTGTTTAATCCTATTCCTCTTCCTAAATATGATGCATTATTTTTTTCTGCAACTGAAGCAAAAGTTGGATCTAATCCTGCATCTACATCGGCAGATAACATTTTAGAATTACAAAATACTTTATCTAATAAATTTGGTCTATTAACACCTAATTTATTTAATAACTCCGAAACAAATGTATCAAATACATGTGACTCCATTCCTGTATTTCCCATACTACCAATTTCTTCTTTATCAGATATTAAACATACTGCTGTAGTTTTTGGGTTATGCGTGTTCATTAATGCTGTTAACGATGTATACACACATATTTTGTCATCTTGTCCATATGCAGCTACCATACTTGAATCAAAGCCTAAACTTCTGGCTTTAAAAGCTGGAACAATTTCAAGTTCAGCACTTAAAAAGTCTACTTCTGTAATTCCATATTTTAAGTTTAACATATTCAAAATATTTAATTTTACTTTTTCACTTACTTCATTATCATTGTATGGAATACTTCCTATTAATAAATTAAGCTCTTCTCCTTGTATTCCATCAGCTAAATTTCTTTTCATTTGCTCTTGTGCTAAATGTGGTAATAAATCTGTTATTACAAATACAGGGTCTTTATCATCTTCTCCTATATTAACTTCAATTTTTTCTCCGCTCTTTTTAACAATTACACCATGTAAAGCAAGTGGTATTGTTGTCCATTGATATTTTTTTATTCCTCCATAATATTGAGTTTTAAAAAACGCAAAGCCATCGTCTTCATATAAAGGATTTGGTTTTAAATCTAATCTTGGAGAATCAGCATGTGCACCAACTACATTTATTCCATTTTCAATATTATCATAACCTATTACAGCCAAATACATGCTTTTTTCTCTATTTATATAATATACCTTATCTCCTGACTTTAAATATTGTATATTTTTAATATCTGTAAATCCGTTATTTTCTGCTATATATTTTGCTTCTTTTACTATTTCTCTTTCCGTTTTTCCATTATTTAAAAAATCCATATATGAATCACAATAATCATATATGTCTTTTTTACTTTCTAGGCTTAAATTCTCCCATCCACATTTTTTTTCATTAAATAATTTTTTTTGCAAATCTTTACCTTCAGACATAAATTTTCTCCTTTCCATATAAAACTGTTCTAATTATATCATTTAATGAATAGTTTTCAATATATAAATATTACAAATTTGTTTTTTTAATATTACATTTTTATTTTTTATCTTTACAGAACACGAATTTTGTAGTTTAATAATATATATTATTATACAAAATGGAGATAAATATGAAAACTTTAGACACAAAATTGCCGGCTGAAAGAGATATAATTAAAGAAGCCGAAAAAATAATTAGTCAAGCCAATAACAACAGTAACATAAGCTCAAATGAAAAAAACACTACCAAAAGAAAAAAAGTAATTTTATTATTACTATTAACAATATTAATTTTAGCTTTTCTAATTAGCTCATTTATTTTTGCATTAATAACTTCAAAATCAGATAAAATAATATCTGGCGTTTCAATAAATGGTGTTGATGTTTCCAATTTAACTAAAACTGAAGCATTACAAAAATTAAATTTACAATTATCAAGAAATACTGCTAATGAAATTCAGTTAAATCACAATGATTACACAACAACATTAAAATTATCTGATATTGAAGCATCATTCGATTTTGATTCGTCATTAAACGAAGCGTACAATATTGGAAGATGCGAAAATAATATTTTTGCTAATAATAAAAAAGTAATTTCTACATTTTTAAAAAAGAATAATATATTACCAAATACATCATACAATTCTGATAAATTGAATGACGAAATTACTAAAATTAATAATGAATTACCTGACAAAGTTGTAAACTCAAGTTACAAAATTGAAAATAATAATTTAATTGTATCAAATAGTTCAAATGGTAATAGAATTTCAACTGACTCTTTTACTACAAACTTAAAAAATTGTATTGTAAACAACATTACTTCAATGGATATACCAGTTGAACAATTCGAAGCTGATACAGTTGATATTGAATCAATTTATAATGAAATTCATAAAGACCCTGTAAATGCATATTATTCTACAAATCCTTATGAAATTCATAAAGAAGAAGAAGGTTTAGATTTTGGAATTAGCCTAGATGAAGCCAAAAAACTTGTATCACAAAACCAAGATTATTTTACAATACCATTAAAAGTTTTAAAACCTCAAATAACTGTAAAATCTTTAGGGCAAGAAGCTTTTCCAGATTTATTGGCTACATATTCTACAACTTATTCAACTGGGAATTCTAACAGATGTACAAATATTTCGCTTGCAGCTCGTTCAGTAAATGGATATGTACTTATGCCTGGAGAAACATTTTCTTATAACTCTACAGTTGGTCAAAGAACAGCTACCAGAGGATATAAAGAAGCTGGGGTATATTTAAATGGTGAAGTTACAACTGGCTTAGGTGGTGGTATTTGTCAAGTTTCTTCAACATTATATAATGCAATATTACTTGCTAATCTTGAAATTGTAGAAAGGTCAAATCATACATTTAAACCAACATATGTACCAGCAGGCCAAGATGCAACAGTATCTTGGGGAGCACCAGATTTTAAATTTAAAAATAACAGAAATTATCCTATAAGAATAACAGCAACAGCAGGAAACGGTTCTGTATCATTTAATGTTTATGGACTAAAAACTAGTGATGATTACGAAGTTAAAATTGTTTCATCTGAAATTGGTTCAATACCATTTTCAACACAATACCAAGAAACTTCATCATTACCAGCTGGCACACAAAAAATAACCCAAGCAGGTTCAAATGGATGTAAAACACAAACATATAAAATATTATATAAAAATGGAGCAGAAGTATCCAGAAAATTAATTAATTCAGATACATATAAACCACATAATCAAGTAGTATCTGTTGGAACAGGTGCAGTAGCTAGTGAAACCACTGAAACACCATCTGCTGATATTAGTTATTAATAAAAAATAATATTATGAAAAGTAAAAATCATTGAAATACATTTGTAAATTCAATGATTTTTATTATTATTTATTAGGAATAAATATTTTATAATTACAATTTGTTATTTTTTAATAATTAATTACAGGAATATTATATTTTTTATTTATTACATATTTTAACAATTTCTTGTATTTTATTTTTTTTAGTGATATAATTTGACAAATGTTTAGGGGGGCTTTTTTATGAAATTAGAGCAAAGTGATTTATCATTATTATTTTCATCAACAAATTTACCAGATATATTTTTTACTGAATACCTTTCACAAATTTCTGGTGATGCTTTAAAAGTATATTTATATATTACTTTTTTAGCCAAATATAATAAAGATATACGCTTAAATGACCTTTCAAAAAAATTAGAGCTACCTTTAAAAACAATTCAAGAGAGCATAAAATATTTAGAAGATCAAAGTTTAATAACGAAAAAAAATACTGGATATATTATTAACAATATTCAAGAAATAGAACTTCACAAGCTTTACACCCCTAAGGTTACATCATCTCCAGAAGAGCTTGAAAAAATTGCACAGAATAAACAAAGAGCAAAAGCAATAGATAGTATTAATAACCAGTTTTTCCAAGGAATTATGTCACCATCATGGTATAGTGACATCGATTTATGGTTTAAAAAATACTCATTTGATGAAGAAGTTATGATTGCTTTATTTCAATATTGTTTTAATAGATCTGCTTTACATAGAAATTATATACAAGCCGTTGCAGAAGCCTGGTTTAAAAATAATATAAAAACATATAATGACTTAGATAAATACTATGAAAAACAAGAAAAACTTAATACTTTACAAAAAACAATTTCAAAAAAACTTGGTATTACACGTCATTTATCACAATATGAAGAAGGCTACATTGAAAAATGGAATATTGATTATGGATATAATTTAGATATAATAGAAATAGCCTTAAAAAAGACAACATCTAAATCTAATCCTAATTTTGACTATTTAGATAAATTACTAACAGACTGGCACGACAGAAATTTAAAAACCTCAAATGATATTCAGTCTTTTTTAACACAACTAAAAGAAAAAAATAAAAATATAAAAACTTTAGAAAAAAACAACGGTTATTCTAATTATGACCAAAGAAATTATAGTGATTTAAATAATTTTTATGCTAATAATTTTAAACAAAATAATTAAATTTAATGAAACGAGGTTTTAACTATGAATACTGCAATTCTCAAATCATTATTAATTATGTATGAAAATAAAAGAGCTAAAAAAATGGCAGAAGCAGAAAAAAGGAAAGAAAAATTATATGCACAAAATCCTAGATTTTCAGAAATAGATAATCAATTAAGCACACTATCAATTTCTGCATCAAAAAATTTAATTAGCTCAAGTAATTTTGAATATTTAGATAATTTAAGAAAGCAAATTGAAAGCTTAAAAAAAGAAAAAAAAGAACTTTTATTATCTGTAACTAATGATGAAAATTATTTATTACCAAAATATGATTGTCCATTATGTAATGATACTGGATATATTACCAGTAACTATAATACAAAAATGTGCAATTGTTTAAAACAACAATTATTTAATATTGAATACAATAAATCTAATATTTTCAACCTAGAAAATCATAAATTTGAAAACTTCTTATCCACAGTTTATTCATCAGATGTGGATAAAGTCAAGTATAATTCAGATATTTCTCCACGAGAAAATATAGAAATAATAAAAAAAATATCTCAAAAATTTATTGAAAATTTTGACAATCCTAGTGAAAAAAATCTACTCTTTACTGGAAATACTGGATTAGGGAAAACTTTTTTATCTGGATGTATTGCAAATGAACTATTAAAAAAAGGAAAAAACGTTCTTTATCAAACGTCACCCGTAATGCTAGACACTATAATAAATTATCGTTTTGGAAAAACAGATAGCTCTATATATAATAGTTTATTAGATGTAGATTTATTAATAATTGACGACTTAGGAACAGAATGTTTGAATAATATGAAATTTACAGAATTATTTACTGTATTAAATACCCGATTATTAAATCAAAATAATAAAATAACAAAAACAATAATTTCTACAAATTTAAGCATCCAAAATTTATTTAAAAATTACGACGAACGCATCGTTTCCCGACTAATAGGCAATTACAACATCTGCCGATTTTTCGGAGACGACATACGATTCATACGTGCTAAAAAATAAATATGATATCCTATCATATTTATTTTTTTATTTATTTTTTTATTTATTTTTTTATTTATTTTTTTATTTATTTTTTATTTATTTTTTATTTATTTTTTTATTTATTTTTTTATTTATTTTTTTATTTATTTTTATTTATTTTTTATTTATAAAAAAATAAATAAAAGCAAATAAAATAATTTATTTGCTTTTATTTTAATTTATTTACTTATTTCTTCTTGTTGAATTAATTCTATGCTTACTACTTTTCCACCATCGTTTGTTCTCATTAATGTAACACCTTGTGTTGCTCTTCCTAGTATGCTTATTTCCTCAACTTTTAATCTGATTATTGTACCTTTGTCAGTAATCATCATTACATCTTCATCACCATTTGCGATTCTAATTCCAACTATATTTCCAGTTTTTGGAGTAACTTTATATGTTATAACTCCTCTTCCACCTCTGTTTTGTACTCTATATTCAGATAGCTCTGTTCTTTTTCCAAAACCATGCTCTGTAATCGCAAGTAATGTTGCATCTTTAGAAGCAATTATTGATTCCATTCCAATTACAAAATCTTTATCATCTAATCTTATTCCAATAACACCTTGTGCTGATCTGCCAACTGGTCTAACATCTTTTTCATCAAATGTTATGCTTAATCCTTTACTTGTTACTAATACAACATTATCTTCACCATCAGTTAATCTTACATCAATTAATTCGTCATCATCTTTTAATGTTATTGATAATAATCCTGTTTTTCTTGTAGAATCAAAATCTTTTAAAGCTGTTTTCTTTATTAATCCATTCTTTGTTGCCATTAATAAATATTTTCCATCTTCAAAATTTGTAATAGGTATAACAGCTGAGATTTTTTCTCCATTGTCTAATCTTAATAAGTTTACAATTGCTGTTCCCTTAGCGGTTCTACCTGCTTCTGGAATTTCATATCCTCTTAATCTATACAATTTTCCTTTATTACTAAAGAACAAAATTATATCATGTGTTGATGCAGTAAATATTTGTTTTACAAAATCTTCTTCTCTTGTAGAAATACCTGTAATACCTTTACCGCCTCTTTTTTGGCTTCTATATGTATCTATCGGCATTCTTTTAATATATCCGAAATGTGTTAGGGCAACTACAGTTTGCTCTTCTTTTATTAAATCTTCAACATTTATTTCGCCTTCTGCAGCAACAATTTTTGTTTTTCTTTCATCACCATATTTTTGCTTAATTTCTAATAGCTCTTCTTTAATTATATCTAATACTAATTGTTCATTAGCTAATATTTCTCTTAAATGTGCAATTAATTTCATTAATTCATTATATTCTTCTTCAATTTTTTCACGTTGTAAACCTGATAATGTTTTTAATCTCATATCAAGAATAGCTTGTGCTTGAATATCTGAAAGACCAAATCTTTTCATTAATCTTTCTTTTGCATCATCATATGAAGATCTAATAATATTAATTACTTCATCAATGTTATCTAATGCAATTTTTAAACCTTCTAATATGTGTGCTCTAGCTAGTGCTTTGTCTAGTTCAAATTTAGTTCTGCGAGTTATTACTTGTTCTCTATGAGCAATATAATGGTCTAAGCATTGTCTCAATGTAAGTATTTTAGGTTCATTATTTACTAGTGCTAGCATAATTACACCAAAAGTATCTTGCATTTGTGTATTTTTGTATAATTGATTTAAAACAATTTGTGCATTTGCATCTCTTTTTAGCTCTATTACAATTCTAACTCTATCATTTCTATCTGACTCATCTCTTAAATCTGATATACCTTCTATTCTTTTTTCACGTGCTAAATTTGCTATGTTTTCAATTAATTTTGCTTTATTTACTTGGTATGGTAATGAGCTTACTATTATTCTTTGTTTATTTCCACTCATTTCTTCAATTTCAGCTTCAGCTCTAACTATAATTTTACCTCTACCTGTTGTATATGCTTGTTTGATTCCTTCTCTTCCTAAAATTATACCTTCTGTTGGGAAATCTGGTCCTTTTATTACTGTCATTAATTCTTCATCTGTCGTTTCTCTGTTATCTATAATTTTAATAATTCCATCAATTACTTCAGATAAATTGTGTGGTGGAATATTTGTTGCCATACCTACGGCTATACCAGATGAACCATTTACTAATAATGCAGGTATTTTGGCTGGTAATACAACCGGTTCTTGTAATCTACCATCAAAGTTTGGCATAAAATCAACTGTATTTTTTTCTATATCTGTTAACATTACTTCTGACATTTTTGACATTCTTGCTTCTGTGTAACGATATGCAGCAGCTCCATCACCATCTATAGAACCAAAATTTCCATGACCATCTATTAAAGGATATCTCAATGAGAAATCTTGTGCCATTCTAACCATGGCGTCATATACAGATGAATCTCCGTGTGGATGATATCTACCTAAAACATCTCCAACTGTTGTTGCAGATTTTCTATATGGCTTGTCTGATGTTAAACCATCTTCATGCATTGTATATAAAATACGTCTATGGACCGGTTTTAAACCATCTCTAACATCTGGTAGAGCTCTTGAAACTATAACACTCATTGCATAACTCATATATGCACTTTTCATCTCATTCTCAACATCTCTATCTATTATTTTTCCATCATTTCTTTCTTCCATATGTTAACCTCTTTTCTTGTAATTTCCTACTAATGTATTATACTAAAATGCCACAAAATATGCAAGGAAAATTCATTTTTTTCAGATAAAGTTTCATCAATATTCGTCTGATTGATTAAATATTTTTTTTACATTGTTAGATTAATTTTAATAGAAAAAAGCTTTTAATACTGGTGTATTAAAAGCTTTAAAATTTATATAATAAAAATACTTTTTTATAAAAATTTTTTTATCTATACAGAATAAACAAATTTATATTCAAAATAATTTGTGTGATTTTCGAAAAAATTAAAATTTTACAAAACATATATATAATATATTTTTTAATATATCACAACGAATAAAGTTAAAGCGCAAAATAACAATCAAACCTAAATTTTCACTAATTTTATCTTTTGTATTAAAATTCAATTAGAAATAAAATATTTTTGTATAGATATAGATGCTATAAAAAAGTAATTTTTATTAACCTAGTAATTCAGCTAATTGAAGCTCTTCATTTGTTAATTCAAAACTTTTTCCATTATTTTTTATTAATTCATGAAGATTTTCAATAGTTCTTGCATTTTTTATTGTATTTTCTAGTGGTAATGTTTTATTTAATAAATTATTTATTTTTTTCATGTATTTTTCCATTGAACTAAAATCTTTTGCTTCGAATGATTCTTTCCAATTATTATTATATTTATTTAAATTTTCTATATTTTTATTTTGTGTTTTAAATTCTTTTTTTATATCTGATGAAACATTATCTATAAGAGCATCTTTTCCACTTTTAATAACTTTTGTTATATTTTTAGATAATAGTCCCATATCACTTACTTTATCTAGTGTAAAATCTAGTACATCAGATACACTATCTACAATTCCACCTTTTTCAACAGCCTTTTCTGCTTGTGAAACACTCTCAAATTTACCAGTTACTATACCTAACGCACTTTTTCCTATGTCAATAGCACTATCTATTGCTTTATTTACAGCTTCAGGAAATCCTTCTTTTATTAAAGTGTCTTTAATTTCAATTACTTCATCTTCTATAAAATTTGGTAGTATTGCTCTTAATCCTAAATCTACCGATGAATCTATTACCTGTCCTAAAGTTGATTCCAAAAAATTATTTTGCTGTTTGTCCAAATTTTCTAAATTATCTAATTCAATATTTGAATTTATTTCAATATCATTACTCATAAAATCTCCTCCTATTCTTTTCGATATATATTTTTTGATATATTTATTTTGTATTTTATTTTTGTATTTATTTTTTTATTTATTTTCTTCTCATTTTCTTTTTTATTATTTTTTTATTATTTTATTTTTCTATTTTTTACTTTCTTATATTAATTTTATATGTCATTTTTCCCATATATTTTTTCACTTAATTTTTTATAATTATTATATAAATTTCTGTATTTTTCCTCATTTTCTATATTTTCATTTGTTTTTTTACTATTTTTTATATCATAATTATTTTCTTCTGTTTCTATTGATTCTTTATATTCTGAATAGTTTTCTTTTATAAATTTCCTTATATCCATATAAAAATCATCCATTTTTTTCCTCCTGTTTATTAATATTTTTTAATATAAATAAAGAATTAATTTTTAATTTAAAATTAATAATTTTATTTATTATTTTATTTTTTAAATACAAATTAATAAAATAATAATCTTTTATATATCCTAATATTTTGAAATTTAAATAAATATATTTTTTTAGATATTTATTATAAAAAATAAAATCAATTAATTTATTTCTATATATTAATATTTTTATTTTATTCTTATTTATTTTCCATTTTTTATTAATAATATTTAGCATTACATTTGTTTTTTCAAGCTCTATATTATTTAATTTAATTAAAAAAATTATATTATCGCATTTTTTTAATATTTCAGAATTTTCTTGAAATAAAGGCTCTGAATATGTATCTATAAAAATATAATCATATTTATTTTTTATTTTATCTAGCTCTATAAATATATTTTTTATATTTATTTTATCTAAATAATATAGTTCATTTAATCCAGATAATAAGTCCATATTTTTATTAATATTTTTTAAATTATTAAATATTGAATATTCATTTTTATTTTGTGTATTATTTATCTCATAAATATTTTTTTCTTTTTTATTTTCTTGAATATTTTTATTGTTTTTTATTATTTTTTTATTTTCTTCTAATATTTTTTGCATATTACTATTTATTAAATCAAAATCAATTATTAATATTTTTTTATTTTTTATACAATTTGTAAAAATATTTATAAATGTTGTTTTTCCTATACCTCTATTTCCTATTATTCCAATTATCTTTCCTTTATTTATTTTTTCATTTTTATTTTTTGAATTAAATATTTTATTAATATTTATTTTTTTATTATTTTTTTTATTTATTATTTCTTTTAATTGTTCTATTTCATTTCTTAATTCTTTATTTAAATATTCTATATTTTTTGTCTTTAATAAGTTAATAATTTCAGAAAATTCAGTTTCGTTATAAATAAAATCATATACTCCGATTTTTTATTAAATATTCTTCCATTTCTATATTTTTTTCTTTTAAAACTACAATTATTTTTATTTTTCTATTTAATTTTTTTATTAAATTTATTAATTCCTCAAAAGAAATTATTCCATCTAACATTTCACTAATTATTAAATAATTAATATCATTATTTAGCTCTAATATTTCTAAAACTCCATCTTTATATTGTATGTCTTTTCCAATTACTTCAAATTCACTGTGCTTTTTTAGCTCAGTATTTAAACTTGGATTTCCTAAAGCTGTTACTATTTTTATCATAATTTATCCTCCAGTAATTATTTCATCTTCGAAATCTGCAGATTCTATTCTTGTAACTATATGGTCATCTCCTACTATCATTAGTGACTCTCCTCTTTTTAATGATTTTATTTCTATTTTTTCTCTGTCTGATATATTTTCATATTGCTGAAGTATATTTAAATTTTCTTCTTCAAGCGAAAAAAAGTTTTTAATACTTGAATTATTTAATATACTTTTTCCATATGTACCATTTTCCAAACTAAATAAATCTGAAACATCTTGAGTAATTGCAACTGCACTTCCTCCATATTTTCTTATTGTTTTAAATATTTTATATATAAAACTTGCAACATCTTTATTTGATGTAACACCAATTAGTCTCCATATTTCATCTAAATATATTGATTTTTTTATTTTTCTATCTTTTTTTATTTTATCCCAAAATAATTCAATAAATAAACACATACCATATTTTAAATTTTCTTCGCCAAGTTCATATATATCTGCAATTATTAATTTATTATCTAATTTAATACTTGTATAATTATTAAAAAATTTTAATGAACCTTTTACAAATGGAATTAATTTTATTCTTAATTTTTCTGTTTTTTTATCTTCACTTAAAACATTATAAAAGTCTTCTAATATTGGCATATCCTTTGTTTCTTTAAATTTTCTTTTTATATTTATTTTATCTTTATCATTTTCTTTATATAGTGTTTCATCATCAAAATTAATACCTTTTCTTTTGTATGTTTCTATTAATTTTTCCTCAATTATTGATTTTTCTTCTTCATTAATGTTTCCAAATACTAAATTAAAAAATCCAATTAATTTACCAATTTTAGTTGCCAAATATCCATTTTGATTATCTTCCAAACTTTCCTCTCTTATGTCAAATATATTTATATATGTATCCGAATTTGGACCTATTTTTAGTAATACTCCATCTAAGTTTTTGCATAAATTTTCATATTCTCTTTCCGGGTCAATTACGTATTGCTCTATACCTAATAGTCTATATCTTAATATTAGTAATTTCGTATAATATGACTTTCCAGCACCACTTGTACCAAATATACACATATTTGAATTTTTATATTTATTATTATTATATTTATCTATAAAAACTAGAGAATTATTATTTATATTGGCTCCTATAAATATTCCGTTTTCATCACAAACTGTTGAAGTAATAAATGGATATGTAGATAGCAAACCACTTGTTAAGATATTTCTTTTAGCTACATTTTTTACTTCTTTAATATCGCAAAAAAATGGTAAACACATTTTAAAAGCTTGTTCTTGCCTAAAATATGCTCTTCTAGTTTGCATACCTCTACTTTGAAGTATACCTTCTACTTTATTTAGCATATATTCTAAATCTTTTTTACTTTGCGAAAATACATTTACATATACATACAAATAATATAGGTCTTCACTGTTCAGTTGAATCTCCCTTCTTATGTACTTCGCGTCATTATATGTAAATGCTGCTATATCAATATCCTGTCTATTTTCACTATAACTTTGTAAATCTACACCTACATTTCCTATATGGTATGTTAAATCTTTAATTACTTTGTATGTATTTTGTTTTTCATATATCATGGAAATATTTAAATTAATGTTAGAATCAACAATATCTTTTAGAATTAAATCATCTTGCTCTCGATTATAATTAATTATTATTAAGGTAGAATAAAATACATTGTCTATTTCTAAATACTTTGGATTCATCATATTAATATATGATGGTGCAATATAATCACTATTATTAAAACAGCCGTCATATAGCTCTATTTTATTATTTTTATTATCTTTTATTTTTACACCTCCAATTATTCAAATATAAATTTTTGACTGTTTAAAAACGAAAATAATATTTTTTTAATTTCTTCTTTTTCTAAAATATTTATAACATTATTTCCACATCTAGATAAACAATCTTTAATTTTTAAAAATTTTTCGTTCAATTCATCACATATTATCGACTCAAAATTATTTATGTCTTTATTAACATTAGATTTTTTTATTATTATATAGAAATTTTTTGTTGATGATTTTTTCTTTTTATTTAATTCAGTAATGTAATCAATGTACTGTTGAGATATTTTTTGTATTTTTTTATTTTCATTGTTTTTTTGGAATTCTACACAAGAAACGTGTTTAGATAAATCTTGTTTTTTACTTTGAATTAAAATTTGTAAATCGACATTAAATGTTTTTAAGAAAAGCTTATACGAATTTAAAATTGCTTCTTTTTCAAGTTCAGATTTTAAGCTAAAATTTATTGGAATTACTTTTATTATTTTTATATAAGAATTTTCAATTTTAATAATTCCATTGTCTAATATTTTTTCTAATTTTAGCCAAGATTGTGTTGAATCAAATTCTTGTTTTTTCTTCTGAAAAATTATAATAACCTCCTTTTTCTTTTTTTGCATAATTTTATTATAGATTCATTTTTCTTGCCTGTCAAACATTTTCGTATACCTAAATTCGACATTTTTCTACATTTGGGCACAAAAAGCCTGAAAAATCAATGTTTTATAAAGTACTTTTTTCCTTTGTTTTTAATATTTTTAAATAAATTAAATTAAATAAATTAAATTAAATAAATTAAATTAAATAAATTAAATTAAATTAAATAAATTAAATAAATTAA
>ERZ860710.600-NODE-600-length-22750-cov-4.821503_pt1 | contig 22750 bp, 14 predicted proteins | sample MGYA00509974_ERZ860710 | MGnify/ENA primary metagenome ERZ860710 (study PRJEB30046, sample SAMN00715261) | human gut metagenome | study: EMG produced TPA metagenomics assembly of the A metagenome-wide association study of gut microbiota in type 2...
CCGCTGAAAAAAATCAGCCGTTGACTCACGGGTCAACGGCTGATTTCGTTTTACAGGGTTCCTGTTATCAGAGTTTGATCGGTTCGGATATTTTGATATTGTCGAGGAACCAGCGGTTGGCTGTTCCGACTTCCCACTGCGTCTGCGTAATGGTGATCTTCGTATCCTTGTTGACCGTAATGCCCTTCAGGCTGACTTCGGCGCGAACCCATTCGAGCTTGTGACCATCCTCCCATCCCAGTTCGGGTATGTCGATCTGCACTTTGTCGCTGCCGTTCTCGAAGATGACGATCAGATTGACGGGGTCGATCTTGCCGGACCCCTGGCGCATTCCGCACCAGTCGAACGAGAGTGTCACATTGTCCTTTGCTTCGGGAACCCCGTCTATCGGAGGAAGAATGATACCTGCGTGATTGCCGGTCTTGCCGAATTTGAGGTAGTTCTGCTGGAGGTAGATGCGTTTGTTGTCGTTCTTGTCGTAGATAAACTTGTAACCGAGTTTTTCGACAGCGTCGAATGCAGTCACTCCATCGACAGTTATGGAGGTAAGCGCTGTCGCTTTTGCATCGAGGTTATCCGTCTCGACCGTTTGGCCGACACCGCTTGCTACGGACCACGGTTCGAGCCATTCGAAGTTCTCCAGGAAATAGACGATCTCGTTCAGGCCGTTGTCCTCGACATCGGTGGCCATGATGCGCTGTACAGGCTCGGCCAAACCGGCGTAGTAGCCGGTGACGGTTACGATATGGCCGGTCAGGGCGGAAAGGCCCAGACTCGACGGGGCGTCCACGACGCTGACCGAGTACTTGGCATCCTCCGAAACGGTGAGGGTGCTGCCGTTGAAAACGCCCTTGACGGTGACGTAGCCCCGTTTGGAGGAGGTGTAGTCGTCGATCTTTGCGCTGATGTCCTCCGGTTCGGGGTAGTTCACCGCTCCGCCGGACAGAACCGTCACCTCGTCGCAGTCGATTACCGTAGCGAGTTTCTGCGAGTCGGACGACTTGGTGCCCAAGAGCGAAATCTTGTCGCCGACGGCAACCGTCGTGGCGTCCGAGACGAAGATATTGTCCGTGTTTTTGTCGTCGCTGATGACGAAGCCTTTGGTCGTCACGGCCACGACGATCGCCGACGGTACGGAAATGACCGTTTCGTCCGCCAGGGCGGCGAGTTCACCTGCCGTGTACTCCTTCACATCGCGGTATTTGTCTCCGTTCTGCGTGATGAGCACCTGTGCGCGGCTTGCAAGAGTCCGTCCCTTGAAGACGAGGGTGGCCTTGCGGGGGTTGTCCTCCGCGCCGTCGCGCATGTTGTCGGTCACCGAAACCGTCACGTCCATGACGCCGGTTCCCGAGTTGGGCGTGACCGTCACCCAGTCGGGGACTTCCGTCACCCAGTCGGCGTCGGCATAGATGGTGATGATCTTTTCCGCCGCTCTTTCCGCTTCGAAATTCAAGGTGTTGGCGCTCGCCAGAACAGCTTCGGAAAGGTGGTCCTCATCCTTGTCGCAGCCCCAGAAGGAACATAGGGCCGCCATGAGGATCGGGGCTGTCATATATTTTACAAATCTCATAATCTTGTTTTTTAGGTTATTTCCGACTTAAAAATCGAGTCCGTCGCTCCATCCCGGATTCTGCGTGAGGTTCGGGTTGAGCGAACGCTCGCCGCTGGGAATCGGGTAGAGGTAATCGCGTTCCTCGTTGAACGGAGTGCGCAGATTCTCTACGGTTTTGTGATAGTAGACATAGCCTTTGTCCCCCTCGGAGAGAATGATGTCCGAACCGAGTTCGTATACCGAAACTCCTTCGCCGGCTTGGGGTTTGGTCTCTCCTGCCTTATAGAGAATCAGATCGGCCGTTTCTTTGCCCGCAAGCTTGTATTCGCCGGGGCCCGGGAAATACATGCCGGAAATGGCCTGGTCGATGCAATAGCCGGCTTTCCAGCGATACAGATCCTGAAGGCGGAAACCCTCCTGGATCAGCTCGACGGTTCGTTCGCGGCGGATTTCCAGAATGGCGTTTACGATTTCGTTGGAGCCGGTCACATTGGGATAGCCGTACTCCTCGGACGAAAGATACCAGTCGGGTTGTTTGTCGAGATCCCTCATGTCGAGGCCCCGCATTCCCACCCGGCTTCGGATTTCGTTGACGGTGATCGCCAGATCGTTCTGCGTGAGCGTTCCCAGTTCGGCCTTGGCTTCGGCATAGTTGAGCAGCACTTCGGCATAGCGGAAAACCGGCATGTCGCAGGTCGAACGGTCGTTGCGGTCGATCTGTCCTCCCGAGGCCGTCGTGTCCTGAACGAATTTGATGGGTTGGTAGCCGGTGATCGTGACGCCGAGATCGGGACCCTGCACCCGCTTGGCGCCGATGCGTTTGTAACCCGGGGTGCGGATCGACTGCGCCAGGCGCGGGTCGCGGTCCTTCACCTCCTCGGTGAAAGGCATTGTTTGCCACTCTGTCTTAAATTTGTCGGTGAATGCCTTGCCGTCCTTCATCAGGTACATGTTGATGAATTTGCGGGTGTAGCCCGGGCGGCCCTGTGTCGGCAGCAGCGTGTAGGCCGTCGCATTGTGGTAGACCTGGGCCTCGTAGCTGTTCCGGATGGCGAGGATATACTCTTCGGTGCTGGCATTCTCCTGTGCGAAGAGCATCATGTAGTCCTTGTCCGGAGTTTTGGTGGAGTAGAGCTTGTAGGGACCTTCGTCGATGATCGTTTTGGCGGCCTTGGCGGCTTCCTCCAGATAATAGGTGTAGTCATGTCCTTCGAGGTTGATGCCGTGGTATTTGCGGTAGGTTCCCTCGAAGAGGCAGAACCGCGCTTTCAGCGCCAGCGCCGCCCATTTGTTGACGCGGTAGGTCGATATATCCTCCGTAAGACCGCCGCTGTTGATGGCTTCGTCGATATCCTTGATCATATTGGTCATGATCAGTTCGCGTGAATCGCGCGGTTTGTAGAGCGCTTCGTCGGCCGAGCCGAGCTGCACCTCGTACCAGGGCACGTCGCCGAAGCGTTTCACCTTGTCGAAATAGAAGGCGGCGCGGAAGAATTTGGCCAGGGCCGTATATTCGGTCACGGCCTTCTTGTCCTCGCATTGATCGACATATTCCAGCAGGGTGTTTATGCGGCGCAGGTTGCCCCACGACCAGCCGCCGCCGGTGTTCGGAACGGTGCGCTTGTCGCCTCCGTAGAGAACATCGGAGAGGGTCATCTGAACGAGCAGGTCGTTCTGCTCATCGTAGGGCGTCTTGTCCAGCAGGTTGTCGTAAAAGGGATTGGAGAAGAGTTCCAGGTCGCTTCTCGTCTTGAAGTAGTCGAACTGCGTCACCCGATCCAACGGTTCTTTGTCCAGCAGGGAGTCGCAGGCCGATAATCCTGCAATCAGCGTTGCTGCCAGTATGATTAATCGCTTCATGGTATTCGGATTTTGAAATTATTAGAAGGTGATGTCGATGCCGAACATGAACGTCTTGGCCCACGGATAGTAGGCGTTGTTGTTCACGCCGGAACGGTTGATAGCCGCTTCGGGATCGACGTACTTGGAGTTCTTTTTGAGCGGCGACCAGTAGCAGAGGTTCTCGCCCGAGAAATAGATGCGGATCTGGTCGATGCCGGCCTTCTTGGTGAGGGTCGCGGGGATCGTGTAGCCGACGGTCAGGTTTTTCAGGCGCAGGTAGCGGATATTCTGCAGGTAACGGTCGTTGACCTTGCTCAGATAACCTCCCGATGAAGAATAGGCTCTTGCGCGCGGGAAATAGGAGTTGGGATTGTCCTCAGCCCATACCTTGCCGAGGAAATCCGTCGGGAGGTAGGAGAGGTAGGGATAGGAATAGCAGCCCCAGAAAGGCATCATTTCTCCGTGGGGATACCAGTAGTGGTTGCCGGTTCCCTGGAAGAAGACCGAAGCGTCGAAGCCCATCCAGCGGATCGAGGCGTTGATGCCGTAGGAGAGCGTCGGGAGCGAGTTGCCCAGGATCGTCCGGTCGCCCGGCTTGTCGACGGTGTCGTTGCCGACTCCCCAGACGCCGTTGCCGTCTAGGTCGACGAACTTCAGGTCGCCGGCCTGCCAGCCGCCGGTCAGACGGCCCGTGCTGTAACTCAGGTCGACCTCTTTGGCATAGGCCTGCGCCTCTTCGGTGGTCTTGAAGAACCCGTCGGTCTTGAAGCCCCAGATTTCGCCGATCTCCATGCCGACGTAATAATCTCCCTTTGTCAGGTTGGTCAATGACTTGTTCGGGTTGTTGTCGTATTTGGTGATGACGCTCTTGTAGTCGCTGAGGTTGAAACCGACGCTGTATTCGAACGGTTTGCCGGCGAGTTTGAACTGGTCGCGCCAGCTGACGGAGAGCTCATAACCCTTCGTACGCAGTTCGGCGGAGTTCATGCTGGGCGAATCGGCCCCGTATACGCCGGGCAGCGCCATTCCGTCGGTCAGCATGTCCTTCGTGTCGCGGATGTAGACGTCGCCGGTGAAGTTGAGCCGGTTGTTCAGCATGGTGAGATCCAGACCCAGGTCCCACTGCTGGGCGGTTTCCCAGGTCAGGTCGGAGGCTACGGGGGCGCCCAGCGAGGAGTATTTGCCCTTTATGCTGCCGTCGAAGGTGTAGTTGCTGAAATCCTTGTTCGTGATCAGGCGCATGTAGGTGTAGTAGGACGACACGTTCTGGTTGCCCAGACTGCCGAACGAAGCGCGCAGCTTGAGGTTGTCCACCAGGTCTTTGGCGTTGCCGAAGAACGGCTCCTCGGAGATGCGCCATCCGGCCGATGCCGAGGGGAACAGGCCCCAGCGGTTGCCCGGTGCGAAACGCGACGATCCGTCGTAGCGTCCGCTCACCTCGAAGAGGTAGCGCCCTTTGTAGTCGTAGTTGATACGGGCGAAGAAGCCTGCCAGGGCGTATTCGTTCTGGCCGCCGCCGTAAGCGCCCTCCGTGGGAGAGCCCGTTGCCAGATTCAGGTCGTCGAGGTTTATGGAGGAGAGGTTGATGCCTGCCACCGAGACGTTCTTGCTGGACCACGTTTCGTAGTTGAATCCGGCGGTTGCCGACACGTGGTGCGCCTCGCCGAACGTTTCGTCGTAGTTGGCGTAGACGTTGGCCGAATAGTAGTTGCGCGTCTGAACCACTTCGTCGAGCTGGTTCATGCCGGCGCCCGTGTCGTAGGCGAGCAGCGGCCCGTCGGGGTATTCGCGGTAGTTCATTGCGGAACTGCGGCTCGTATTGCGGTTCTGGTAGAGGCGGTAGGTGAAGTCACCCGTGATGCTCAACGTCTTGAACGGCGTGATGACCAGGCGTGTCGTGTTCGAGAAGTCGTTCGAGCGGTCGACGTTGCGGTGCGTGCCCTCGTTGAGCAGGATGTGGCGTCCGTTGGCGATCTTGTAATCGAGATACGGCGTGCTGTAAAGCCACGATCCGTCGGGGTTCTTCATGGGGAAGTTGGCCAGTGCGTGGCGGGCGCTGTAAGCGATGGTGTTGTCTACGCTGCCGTCTCCCAGAGACTTGTAATTCGACGAGAAGAACGACGTGTTGTTCGAGAGCGTTGCCCACCGGTTGATCCGAAAATCGAGTTTCGCACGCAGGTTGTATTTGTTATACACGTCGGGATGTGCGCGCTGAATACCTTCCTGGCGGTCATAGGCGCCCGAGACGAGGTATTTGATGTCCTTCGTGCCGCCGCTGAGCGAGATGTTGTGCTGCTGCACGGGCCGACGCTGCTGGAAGAGCATGTCCCACCAGTCGTAGTTGCCGTAGTAGACCCACTGTTTGCGGCCGTTGCGGATCTCTTCGACGACCCACGGACGGTCGGGATGCTCGGTCCTGTCGTTCACGCGCGCCAGCAGCTGCTGCATGTCGTGATCGTTGTATTTGACATAGTTCGTTCCGGAGTCGGCCTGCCAGAACTTGTTGACCGTATAGACCGACCAGTAACCGCGGTTCTCGTAGTCGGTCGAGGTCGTGGCCTCCTCCCAGCCGAAACGGCCGCTGTAACGCACCGTCGCCTTGCCGTCCTGGGCCGAGCCGTTCTTGGTGGTGACCAGGATGACGCCGAAGGCTGCGCGGGCGCCGTAGACGGCTGCCGCCGAAGCGTCCTTGATGACCGAGATCGACTCCACGTCGTTGGGGTTGACGCGGTTCAGGTCGCCCACCACGCCGTCGATCAGCACGAGCGGGTCGGCCGAGTTGATCGAGTTGACGCCGCGGATGTTGATCGCCGGCGTGCTGCCGGGTTTACCCGAGGAGGTGGTGATGTTGAGACCCGCTACGGAACCCTGCAACATGCTGCCCAGCGAATGGGTGACGCGGTTTTCGAGCTCCTTGCTCCCTACGGTCGCAACGGCGCCGGTCAGGTTGACTTTTTTCTGCGTACCGTAGCCGATTACGACGGTTGCATCGAGCATGATGGCGTCCTCCTGCAGGTAGATCGTGATGCTGTTCCGGCTTGAAGGAACCGTCACTTTCTGGGGCAGGTAACCCAGGCAGGTGACCTGGAGAACGGCTTCTCCCGACGGAACCTGGATTTTGAAGGTGCCGTTTTCAGAGGTTGTGACGCCTTTGGTCGTACCATCGACCAGGACGGCTACACCCACGAGCGGCTGTTGATTGGCGTCGAGGACTTTTCCCGACACCTCCCTGTTCTGGGCCGAAAGGGCTGTTATTCCCCCTCCCAATACCAGAAGAAGAGATAGAACCAGTGGTCTTAATACTCTCATAAGATCTGTGTTTGTTGGTTAGTAAATGATGATTGTGGTTGGGTATGTAGCGAAAATCACTTGCGTCGGTAGGCATCCGTGGAGAATGCTTTCGGCCGCTGCATGTTTTCGGTCCACTCGTTTCCGAATTCGTCCTTGACGGTGATCACAAGGTCGGTGTCCGCATCGTCCGCCTTCACCTTGAAGAAGTGCGTGAACTTGTCGGTGATGAACGACGGGGTCGACTTGAGTCCCGCGTTGTTGAACCGCTTGACCGAGAGCGCCGCGATATGGAGCGGGTCGTAGGCCCAGACTTCGGTGTAGGGCAGCGTCTTGCGGTTTTCGTCGACGACGCTCAACGTCCAGTCCGAATTCCAGTTCCAGATGTTGATCAGCACCTCGTTGTCGTTGTTCTGCGGATAGGCGTTGACATATTGCATATAGGCGTTCTTGACCGAAGCGGAGATGTCGGAAGGCATCAGCGGAACGTCGGCCATCGAAAAATGCACGTTGTTCAGGTCGTAGCTGCGGAACTGGTACTCTTCGGGCCATCCGGTCGATTTGTAGAGACATTGGAAATCGGTTCCCGTGACATCCCAGATGCCGTAGCCGCCCGGAGTTCCGTCGGTTCCGATGTGGATTCCGGGCGTGAGGTTGCCGGACCACCACCACGAAGCGCATACCGAGCCGGAGTTATACTCCCGGAAGTTATGCCCGTCCACGATCGGAGCGTCGGGCGTCACGTTGAAAAGTTTGTGGGTATGCCCCGTCACGAAGCGGACGGTATATCCGTCGAGGATGTCGAAAAGCCGCAGGGTGTTGACCTGATCGTGGTCGATCTTGAATCCCGATGTGGTCGGATAGAACACCTGCGCATGCATGGCAACGACGACGGGGGTCGTCTTGGCCACGTACGACAGGTCTTTCGCCAGCCAGTCCAGCTGCTCGGCGGAGAGGCTCTTGACATAGTTGCGGGAAGTGCTCCCGTCGTAGCTGCTGCAATCAATGTCGTCCATGACGACGTAATGGACCTTGCCGATGTTGAATGAATAGTAGGTCGGGCAGATCTGATCCACATATTTGACCGCCGCATCGTAGTCCGACCTGGTCTGGAAGTCGTTGTCATGGTTGCCCATGGTGTGGAAGATCTGCAGATTCTTGATCTGGCTGTTGACGGTGTTCAGGTACTGGGGGAAATAGTAGCTGTTCGAATACCAGTAGAGGTCCCAGGTCATGTCCCCGAGGGTGAGCGCATACATCTTCTCGCCCTTGTGGCGGGTCATGTAGTCCGTAAGGTCGGAGGTGAACTGGGCGAACTGTCCCAGGTCGCCCGTTCGGTTGGCGAGGTGCATGTCGCCCAGCATGAAGATCTTGTAGGAGTCCTGTCCGTCGACCTTTTCGAGCTTGAAGTCGGCCCGTTCGACGACGTCGGCGCTGTTTTTGAGCGCGCGGTGGAACTGCGGGAGCACCCCGACGGACGGAACTTCGTAGCCGCTCGGGACGGAGATGAAGACATATCCCCACTTTTTGGCCGATTTGAGCTGGTAGATGCCCTTCTCGTTCGTGACGGTCACCTCCGCGCCGTCGGAGACCACGACGTTCTCCACGCCGACGCCGGCCGACGACACGATCCCGTAGACCGTGGTGCCTGCATCCGGTTTGAAATCTATGTCTTCGACGATGTTGATGTAGATTCTTCCGAACGATTTTTTGCGCGCGTCTCTTTTGACGAAGACTTTGTAGTAACCCGTTTCACACCCGTCGGCCAGGCGTACGGTGAAACTGTCGGAAGAGGTGTTGACGATGGGGCAGACGTAGGAGATGCCTGCGTCCGACTCAAGAATGAATGTGTCTGTGGTCAGGGGCGATTTCCCCCCCCCACTTACGGCGAAAGTGCACTCGCCGCCTTCGGTGACGTCTACCGACCCCGGAACCGTGAATTGCACGTCGAAATTATCCGCGGGGGTCTTTTCGTCATCGCTGCCGCCGCAGGCGAAGAGTTGCGAGACGGCGATGAGTGCCAGTAACAGATACTTTAATACGTTTTTCATTTTAAGTTCTTCGATTATAATTTTTTTATTTGTCCGCGTTTTGTAAATCCGGTTGTTTGGACACCTCGAAGGCCCGGAAAGACCCGGTCGGGGACTCCGTCCCGAAGTCTCCGTTTGCGGCCCTGCCGGCCTTCGCATCTTCCATTATATATATGGTAACCATCTGTTTACCGTGTCGCTTCTGTCTGAAAAACTTTTCAAATATAACTTGTTTGTGTTTCGATTGTGTTTCGAATACATTTCAAAATTAAACTTATTTTATTAAAAAACAAAATCGGATGATTTTTTTTGCAAATAAAAAATTTTAATTTTTAGTCGTGTTTCGTTTGGTAGATTTGCCATTTCCCTTTCATTTCTTTTTCGTTGCCCTTGATTTGTGGAATGGTTGTGAAGCGAAACTGTCGGGCGTCTGTTTTTCGGCGACGGCAGTTCGGAAAACGGCGTGGCGGAGAAGAGTGGCGGGCGGAACCGGAGGTGTTGTCGGAACCGGTCCCGGCCGCTCGGGGCGGGCTGTCGCCTGCGCTGGGAGCGGCAGTGTGGCGGGCGGATTTCGGCGCAGGCCGAAAAGACGCTCGCGGAGGTGAGTTCCGGAGGCTATGAATGCCAGGAGGCGGTGAGCTGTTCGGGGAGCGGAACCGAGGAGTCGCGCCGCCAGACCATCGCCCGGTCGGCGGCCGCGTCGCCCGTGCCGAAGTCGAAGCGGTCTGCGGAAACGAACCTCGCCGGAACGTCGCCAGCGAACCCGAAGCGTCCGTAAAATTCCCGGAGCCACTCCTTGCCGGGCGTCGGGATGAGGAGCGCCGCATCGTCGCCGCGCTCCGCGATGAGCCGCATCGCTTCGCGCATCAGCTGCGAAGCCAGTCCGCGTCCCCGGAACGCCGGGTCCGTCGCTACGCCATAAATATAGGTCGTGCGGCCCAGCTCCGTCCGGAACGGCAGGAGGTGGAGCATCGCCGCCATGCGGCCTTCGGCCTCGGCCGTCAGCATCCGGCGGCGGGAGTAATAGCGCATGATGAACGAGTCGGCGAATTGTTCGTCGTCGCCGAAGGCCTTCATCCAAAGCTCTTTGCAGGCCACTTCGTCGGGGTGCATGCAGATCGCCGCGAATTTGTGCTGGAGGAACGCCGGGTGGTAGGAGAGTTTGGCCTGCCGCAGTCCGTCCAGCCCGAGGTCCTCCTCACGGTTGATCAGCGTGAAACGTTCGGGGAGGTGCTGTGCGAAGAGTTTGTTGATGATCGTGAAAGCGCCGTCGAACTCCGTGTCGGCTTTCTCTACATGGGTGTCGAAGGTGTGGTCGTTGACCGCCGAGCCGTAGGTGAAGGCCGCGAGGCGGTCGCCGACGTAGATGCAACCGCCGATCAGCCCCAGTTCTTCGAAATGCTCGAAGGCCCGCTGCATGGCCCGCTGCTCGGCGCACAGCTCCGAGGTGTGACCTTCGTGGGCCTTGCGCCATTCGCGCTCGAGGGCCATGCACTCCCCGAAGCGGTCGGGCGTCAGCTCTTCGTAGCGGTAGTCGGGATATTCGGCCGTGAAGCGGTTGATGTGGTTGCGCTTGGGCTGATAGCGGCGTCCGGCAAGGTTGCGAAGATCGTCGGCGTTGTAGACGTAATCCTCCAGCGCGCGGTCCGACTCGAACGCGAAATGGCAGGGAACGATCCGGCGGATCGTGTCGCGGCCTTCGTCCGTCAGGCCGATGATCCGCAGCCGCTGTCCGTGGGCGTGGGCGTCTTCGCGCAGGAGGGGGAGGATCGGGCCGAAGTCGCCTTCGCCGACGGGCTGCATGTAACCGATGCGCTCGCCGCCGTCGATCTGGAAGCGGATCACCAGGAATCCGCCGATCTCGGCCCACGCGCTGTGGAACACCGCCTGCCAGCAGTACATGTTGGCGAAGGCGAGGTCGCAGTTGCAGATGCCCGAGGGCATGGTATAACGCTCGATGACCGCCCGGTCTTCGAGGCGCACGGGTTTGAATTCAATCATTTGCCGTATAGCTTTTTTTCTCGATATGGGTGTAATACTGCTGGACCAGCGCCCGGAAATTCTGTGCCAGACTGTCGGCGGCCGGGGTGGCCGGGCATTCCTGCACATCCATGTCCGAATCGTCGAGCACGATTGCGCCTTCGCCGGTCAGCGCGCGGAACCGTCCGTCGTAGCTGACCGACCAGCGGGGCCGCTGCGGTTCGTTCAGCACGTCGCGCCCGAATGCGAAATAAGGCTTCCGGTTGCCCGTGAGCCCCAGCAGGGTGGGCATGATGTCCAGTTGCTGCGTGATCTCGCCGACCTCGCCCCGCAGGGCGCCGTCGGGGGTGTAGATGAAGCCGATGACGTGCATGTTGCCCGGGTAGGAGCGCGTCTCCTCCGCGAATTTCTCCGACGACACGTGGTCGGCCACGAAGACGAAGATCGTGCGGCGGAACCACTCCTCGCCGCCGAAACGCTGGAAGAAGAGGCGGAACGCCCGGTCGTCGTAGGCGACGCCCTTGTGAATCCGGGTGTAGCCCTCGGGCAGCGTCGCGGCGTACTTTTCGGGTACGACGAACGGGTGGTGCGACGAGAGGGTGAACAGCGCGGCGAAGAAAGGTTCGGGCATCGCCGTCAGCTCCTCGCCCGTGAATTGCAGGAACTCTTCGTCCCAGATGCCCCAGTAGCCGTCGAAATCCCCCGTGCCGTGCTTCGCCTCGTAGTCCTCGCGGCTTACGAGCCGCTCGACGCCTGCCGAACGGGCATAGGCCCCGAAGCCCATCGAGCCGCGTTCCGAGCCGCAGAAGAAGGCCGTCGCATAGCCTTTGTCCGCCAGCATGGCGGGCAGCTGGCGGCTCTCACCCAACGATTGGGGCATCAGTACGAACGGCGTGCGGAACGAGGGGATGCTTCCCAGCACCGAGGGCATGGCCTGGATCGAACGCGAGCCGTTGGCGTACATCCGTTTGAATGTCAGACCGTTGCGCATCAATGAATCGAGGAACGGCGTGAAGCCTTTTTCCGGGAGGTCGGCGTAGAGTTCCGGATGGAGGAACGCGGAGTGCTCGGCCGACATGCTCTCCATGATGAAAATCATCACGTTGCGGCCCGTGAGATCGACCGCCGCGCTGTCGGCGGGCTGGTGCACGGGCGTGAAGCGCTGGGGCAATTCCTCCGGAGTGAAATATTTCCTGTATTTGACGCTTCCCGCGTTGCCGATAGTGCGCAGGATGCAGAACGGGTTGCTTAAAATCAGATTGGCCTTGCCGCTGTCCGCCGTGTAGAGCATGGCGTTCGACAGCGTGATCGGACGGGTCATGCGGGTCATGCCGCCGCGCATCCCGGCGACGCTCAGCCCCGCCGCGAGGGCGAAGACGACCGTGCCGCCGGCATAGTAGGCCCAGCCGCGTCTCAAAAGGCTCTCCTCGCGCGTCCGGCGGCGGTAACCCCACGCCAGCAACGCCACGAGTCCCGCCCACAGCAGCACGAGATACCAGTTTTCGGCCATGAACTTTCCGGCCAGCTGCAACGAGTTGTCGTTGTCGGCGAAGAAAATTTCGTCGGCCGTGAAACGCTTCTGCGTGTAGCGGAAATAGACCGTGTCGGCGAGATTCGCGGCTGCGATCAGCACGGCGTTGACGATCACGTAATACCAGAACAGCATGCCCCGGTACCAGCGCTGTTCGCGCAGGTGCAGGGGCAGGAGCGACAGCAGGATGAACACGCCGTCGGCATAGACGACCGATACGGTGTCGAATTTCAGCGACCCGGCCACGAGCTGCCCCAGTTCGCTCCACTCCGGCGGACCGAGCAGGGCGGCGTTGTAGACCCAGAACGCCGCGCGGCAGAGCATCAGCGCCGCGTAGAGCAGTGCGATGCGCCACACGAGCAGCGCCAGCGGCGTATGGAGCAGGCGTTTCATCCTCTATTCGCAGGCTTTCAGCGACATGTCGAGCGACTTGATCTGGTGCGTCAGCGCGCCCACCGAGATGAAGTCGACGCCGCACTCGGCATAGTCGCGCATCGTGTCGAGCGTGATGCCGCCGCTCGATTCGGTCTCGCAGCGTCCGGCGACCTTCTCGACCGCCCGGCGGGTCATTTCGGGGGTGAAGTTGTCGAACATGATGCGGTCGACGCCGCCCGCCGCGAACACCTCGTCGATGTCTTCCAGCGTGCGGACCTCGCACTCGATGGGGATCGTCTTGCCTTTGGCCGCGAGGTATCGGCGCACGCCTTCGATCGCGGGGCGGATGCCGCCGGCGAAGTCGATGTGGTTGTCCTTCAGCAGGATCATGTCGAACAGCCCCATGCGGTGGTTCTCGCCGCCGCCGATCTTCACGGCCATCTTGTCCAGCACGCGCATGCCGGGCGTGGTCTTGCGCGTGTCGAGGACCTTGGTCCGAAGTCCCTCCAGCCGCTTGACGTAAACGGCGGTCTGGGTCGCTACGCCGCTCATGCGCTGCATGATGTTCAGCAGGATGCGCTCGGCCTGAAGCAGCGAGCGCAGGCGTCCCGAGACGTAAAAGGCCACGTCGCCGGGCGCGACACGGTCGCCGTCGTGCAGGATCTGTTCGAATTTCATTTCCGGATCGAGGCGTTGCAGTACGAGTTGCGCGATTTCGATCCCGGCGATCGTGCCCTCCTGCTTGCACAGCAGGCGCATGCGTCCGTGTTCGTCGGCGGGGATGCACGAGAGCGACGTGTGGTCGCCGTCGCCGATGTCCTCCCTGATGCAGAGTTCGATCAATTCATCTACGAAAGGTTTGTATTCGGGTTTCATGGTTCGTGGATATTTATTCTTTGATAATCAGTCGTCCTTCGTATATTACCTGAAAAACGCCGGCGCAGGTGAAGCTGACCCGGCAGTCAACGCCGTCGATTGCGCCTGTGAGATTGGTGATTTTATAGCGTTCGACGGGCTGGTAGCTCGATCCTCCGCCTTCATTGTTCTCTTTGAGGGCGGAGGGAATGATCTCCTCCCTGACGAAGTTGAGCGACTTGTCGCCCTTCGGGGTATAGGTGACCGTTTGGAGCCGCATTTCCACGCCCGGCATGTTGGCCGCGAAGCGCGTTTTGTGCATGTAGAGGGAGAAACTCTCCGGACCGCCTGCGAATTCGAACCAGGCTTCCGGGTCCGTAAACGTTTCGCCTTTGGCGTCGGTCACGGTCGAGGTGCCGTAAAAATGCAGGTTGGCACCTTGCAGGTATCCGTTTTCGATGCCGTCATTGGTTGTGGCGTAACGGACTTTGGGTTCGCCGTCGTCGTTGCAGGCAGCGAAAGCTGCGGCGGCGAAGAGGAGGAAGAGGATTTTTTTCATGTGTTGGTATTGTTAGATGTTTATATTCAGAGTGATGCCGAAGGTGCGGGGGCGTCCGCGCTGGACGAACTCGTTGCCGATCGACTTGAAATAGAAGACGTCGTAACGCGCTCCCCCGAGGTTGCGGCCCCAGATGTCGAGCGAATAGTGCTTGTGCTCGAACCGCACGGAGGCGTCTGCTAACGCATAAAAGGGCTGCGAAAGTGTGTTCTCCTCGTTCCACCAGATGCGCCCCGCGCAGCGGACTCCCGCTTGCAGGACCACGTCGCCGAGCCACTTGACGCCCGTGGGCAGGGTCCATGCCGCCTGGGCCGAGAGGGTGTGCTGCGGGGCGTAGGGGATGCGGTTGTCCTTGAAATCCTCGATGCCGTTGTCATAACGCACGAAACGGGCGTCGGTGTATCCGTAGGCCGTGTTGATCTCCAGCGACCGCCACGGCGCGAATTGCAGGGCCGCTTCGGCTCCGACGCTGCGCGTGCGGCCCGCGTTGGTCATCATCCGGCCCGTGCTCTGTCCCTCCGGGAAGATCGTGAGCTGTTGGTCGCGGACATCAATGTAAAATACCGCGAAATCGCCCCGCACGGCGCCGTCCATGCACGAGAAGTGGCCGCCCAGTTCGTAGTTCCAGCTGTATTCCGGCTCGTAGGACATCAGGTCCGCTTCGTCGTACTGCGAACCGGCCATCCGCCATTTGAGCTTTTCGCTCAAGATGTCGGAGAACATCTGCGTGTTGAATCCCCCGGCCTTGTAGCCCTTGGCTACCGAAATATAGAGGTTGCGCACTTCGTCGAAAGCGTAGAGCAGCGAGACCTTCGGCAGCACTTCGCAGTAGGTGTGGGCGATGCGGTTCCCCTCGTCGATCGAGATGCGTTTCGGCGCGGGCGCGCCGCCCTCCTTGCTGACGAAATAATCCATGTCGGTCCGGCTGTGGTAGGCCAGCGACGTGTGTTCCACGTCGAAACGGATGCCGGCCGTGAGCCGCCAGCGGCCCAGCCGCAGGTTCGACTCGTGGTAAACGGCGCCTCCGTACACGGGCATACGGAAATCGGAGTAGAGCGGCAGTTCATCCGCGGAGATCGAGTATTCCTCGTTCCAGATCGCGCCCAGATGCTCGTTGGCGTTCTTGACGATCAGCTCCTCGATGCCCGTGCGTTTGAAGTGCACCGGGGCTTCCATCACGCCGTGGCGGTAGAAACCGAAGGCGCCCAGCAGCCAGCCGTAGCGCCGTCCGTCGTGCGAACGGAAAACGATGTCCTCGGTCAGGGCGTGTTCGCGCCGGGCCTGCCGGAGCGTGAACCAGGATTCGGGCGTGAAGTCCTGATCGAGCGTCATCTCGTCGTCGGAGTACTGGTACGAGGTGATCGACGAGACGGAATATTTCGCGGCGTCGTAGCGCACCGTGAGTCCGTCGCTGACCGTTGTGCGGCGGTAGGACGACGGGTCGTTATAGCTGATCTGGCCGTTGCGGATGACGGTCTTGCCGTCGCGCACGATGTCCTCGCCGGCGTAGGCGTAGGGATAACCTCCCTGGTCGAGCGCCGAGAACGAGAAGGTGTTGTCGATGCGCACTCCCCGGTTGTTGCGCCACTGCGTTTTCCAGCGTCCTCCGCCCAGACGCTCCCAGTCGCATTTCTCGCCCGTGCAGTCGTTGTCGAAGAAGCCGCCCGTGTGGGTGAAATAGCCCGTCACGGCCATTCCGAGGTCGGGCGAGAGCTTGTAGTAGGACGATGCCCGGAAGCGGTAGGAATCCCCGCTGCCGTATTCGGCCGTCAGCCGCACGCCCTCGTAGGTGAGCGGCGAGAGCGTGTAGACGTTCACCACGCCGCCCATCGTGTTGCGGCCGTAGAGCGTCGACTGGGGCCCGCGCAGGACCTCGATGCGTTCGGCGTCGGCCAGCTCCGTGTCGAAGTTGTCCTTGTTGAGCACCGGGACGTTGTCGATATTCAGCCCGATGACCGGCTGGTCGATGCGCTGCTTGCGGCAGGGATCGAGCCTTATGTCACGCTCTACCACTGGGATCTGCCGCAAGCCCTGCAGGACAAGGGCGGCTGGCTGAATGATGATACGGCAAAAGCCTTCGCCGGGTATGCCGCCGCGGTGGCCGCGCACTTTAAGGGGCGGGTGCGGTACTATTTTACCCTCAATGAGCCGCAGTGCAGCGTGGGGCTGGGCTACAGCAGCGGTGTACACGCACCCGGTTTCCGTCTGGATGACGGCTCGGTGTTTACAGCGTGGCACAACACGATCTACGCCCACTGCCTTGCGGCCGATGCGATCCGCAGGGCTGACCCCGATGCCCGGGTCGGCATGGCCCCGACAGGGCGCATCTGCACCCCGGCAACAGACGACCCTGCCGATATTGCGGCGGCCCGCGAGGCAACCTTTGCGCTGGCGGACGGAGACTGGACCTTCACCTATGCCCCGGCACTTGACCCGCTGTGCGGGCGCGGCTGGCCTGAGATCGCGGGCGGTCAGACCCAGCGTGTGGTAGATGCCATCCCGCAGGAGCAGCTGGACACTCTGCCGCTGGGCAGGCTGGATTTCATCGGGATGAACATCTACAACTCCGTCATGGTGCGCGCCGGGGCAAACGGCAAGCCGGAATTCTGCCCCCGGGCCGCAGGACATCCGCGCACAGCCATCGGCTGGCCCGTCACCCCGGAGTCGATAGAGTGGGGGACGCGCTTTATCTGGGAGCGGTACGGTCTGCCCATCTACATCACCGAGAACGGCCTTTCCTGCACCGACAGCATCCATCTGGACGGCAAGGTGCATGACCCTGCGCGCATTGACTTCACCCACCGCTATCTTCTGGCGCTGCGCCGCGCGATTGACAGTGGCGTGGATGTGCGCGGCTATTTCCACTGGTCACTGCTGGATAATTTTGAGTGGAGCGAGGGCTATAACGAGCGCTTTGGTCTGATCTATCTCGATTACGCAACCGGCAAACGAACCCCCAAAGATAGTGCTGCCTGGTACGCCAAGGTGGCCGAAACGAACGGAAAAAATCTGTGAAAAGGCACGGTATGGCCCCTCGCTATGTGTTTGTTTCCTCTAAGAGATGCCCTCTGCGCGCTGATGGTCGTGCTTGCGATCGATGCAGAGAAATGCTCGCGGAATAACCATACCTGACAGGCTGCACACAAAAAATACTCCCTTATTCTGCTGCGCGCGCAGCAGGATAAGGGAGTTTTCTGGTTCGCGAAGCAGCACGCCGGTGTATAAAGACCGTACAGAAAAAGCAGCAGCCCACTGCGGGCTGCTGCTTTGCGGTAAAAGGCGGACGGTCAGCCAGCTGTTTTTTGCTTCGCCAAAGGTGGCGGCGTCGCGGCCGGCCACCATCTGGCTGTAGACATACGGCTCGGTGCGGTGGATCTCACTGATGTCCTCAATGTATGCCGGGCAGGTCTTTTTGTAGATCTCAAACGCGCGGTCACCGTGACCGACTACAGTCTCGGCACAGCTGACCAATGGGTTGTTGTGACAGAAGATGCCTGCGTTCTCCTTGTATCCCGGGGGATAGCTGGAAATTTCGCCCAGTTCCAGATGGTACTTCGTGTAGGCGGGCTGCAGCAGCACGATGCCGTACTTCGTGTCCAGCTTTTCTTTTACACTCTGCAAAGCCGTCACGGCTTCGCCGGTTTTTACGCCGATGCCCGCCATCACGCACATGCCCTGCGGCTCAATGAAGATTTTGCCTTCGCCGCACACCTCGCCGCCAACCACATGGCCGTAAGCATCGTAGGCGCGGCGGAACCACCTTCCATCCCAACCGGCAGTCAGCACGGTGTGTTCCATCTCTGCAACCTCGGCACGCACGGCGGCGGCCTCGTCCGCGTGACCGGTGGCATCCAGAATTTCGGCAAAGGCGTTGCCGTATTTGACATACATGCCGGCAATGAACACGCTTTCGGCCACAGGGCCGTCACTCGGGCCGGTGGTCTGGAAGCTCTCGCCAGGCTCCTTGCTGAAGCAGTTCAGGTTCAGACAGTCGTTCCAGTCGGCACGGCCAATCAGCGGCAGACCATGCGGACCCTTGTGGGTGCGCAGGTAGCCAAAGCTGCGGCGCAGATGCTCAAGAAGCGGCTGTGCAAGGCTGTGGTCGTTGTCAAAGTCCACCGATTCGTCCAGAATCGAGTAGTCGCCCGTCTCGCCCAGGTAGGCGTACACGGCGGCAATCAGCCACAGCGGGTCATCGTTGAAGCCGGTGCCGATGTCCCGATTGCCCTTTTTGGTCAGGGGCTGGTACTGGTGGTAGGCGCTGCCGTCCTCGAACTGGGTGGCGGCGATATCCAGAATGCGCTCCCGTGCGCGGGACGGGATGATATGTACAAAGCCCAGCAGATCCTGACAGCTGTCGCGGAAGCCCATGCCGCGGCCGGTGCCGCTCTCATAATAGCTGGCAGAGCGGCTCATGTTGAAGGTGACCATGCACTGGTACTGGTTCCAGGTATTAACCATGCGGTCGAGCTTTTCATCGCTGCTCTTGACCGAGTAGGTGGACAGCAGGTTGTTCCAGTGGTCGTGCAGCCTGGCAAGTGCCGCATCGACCTGCGCATCCGTGGCATAGCGGGCAGCCATCGCCTGGGCGCGGGTCTTATTGATGACGCCGGGTGCGGCCCACTTCTCGTCCTCCGGGTTTTCTATATAGCCCAAAACAAAAATCAGGCTGCGGCTTTCGCCGGGCTGCAGGGTGACATTGACTTGATGCACGCCAACGGGTGCCCAGCCGTGGGCAACAGAGTTGGTGCAACGGCCGTTTTCCACGACCTCGGGATTCGCATTGCTGCGCCATGTGCCTAAAAAGGCGTCCCGGCTCGTGTCAAAGCCGTCAATGGGCGTGTTGACGGTGAACAATGCGTAATGGTTGCGGCGCTCGCGGTACTCGGTCTTGTGGTAGATGGTGCTGCCCTCGACCTCGACTTCGCCGGTAGAGAAATTGCGCTGGAAGTTGGTGGAATCGTCCACAGCATTCCAGAGGCAGAACTCCAGATAGCTGAATACAGTAAACGATTTCGGTACATCACTCTCGTTGGTCAGCACCAGACGGTCGATCTCGCAGTTGTCGCCTACCGGCACAAACAGCTCCAGCTTCGCGGTCAGACTGTTCTTTTTGCCGGTAATGATGCTGTACCCGAGGCCGTGGCGGCACTCATAGCTGTCCAGCTCGGTCTGGGTGGGCTGCCAGCCGGGATTCCAGACGGTATCGCCGTCCTTAATATAGTAATACCGGCCGTTAGAGTCCGCAGGTACGTTATTGTAGCGGTAGCGAGTGATACGCCGCAGCTTGGCATCCTTGTAAAAGCTGTACCCACCGGCCGTGTGAGAAACAAGGCTGAAGAATGCCTCGCTGCCCAGATAGTTGATCCACGGCAGCGGCGTGCGCGGCGTGGTGATGACATATTCGCGCGCGGTATCGGAAAAATGACCGAACTTCATAGAGACCCTCTCCTTACTAATGGAAAGCAGATAAAATCGTCAGTTCAAGTCGAAAACGATTAAGTTATTACCCTTACAATACCGCGTTTTCCGGATAATTGCAAGGGGTGCAGCTTAATTTAACGATGATTTGGCAAGTTTCACAATTTTGTAAACCGAAAATTGGCACGAAAATCGAATGCCACCTATTTTATATAAGAGCGTTTTCCGGCTGTGGCACCATAAAAAGCAAATTTTGGTCTGCATCAACGGGCCGAAAAGAGTAAAAACGGCAAGCCGGGGCGCAAATTATGTCTCTTTTTCAGCGAAACTCCAAACGAAATTACCAAAACAGGTGTTTTGGCTTTTTGCAAATCGCCAAATCGAATCGAAATGCACAAAAAATGCCAAAAAGGCATTGATTTTATGGTTGACATGTTGTATAGTGAAGATGCGAAAACGATTAAGGAAGATGCAAGGAGGCGATATCATGGCATCCATCAAAGACATCGCAAAGGCATGCGGGGTCTCGGTGGCTACCGTGAGCAAGGCGCTGAACGGTCACAACGATATCAGTCAGGCTACCAAAGAAAAGGTACGCGAGGCGGCAAGGCAGATCGGCTACATGCCAAACTCCGCAGCGCGGGCCTTAAAAACGAACCGTACCTATAATCTGGGCGTCCTTTTCGTGGACGAGGCGCAAAGCGGTCTGACGCATGAATTCTTCGCAGCTGTTCTGGACAGCTTCAAACGCCACGCCGAGGGCAGAGGCTATGATATCACCTTTATCAACCACAACATTGGCCACGGCCACTCCAGCTATTTAGAGCATTGCCGCTACCGCGGCGTTGACGGCGTGATCGCTGCCTGCATCAAGTTCGATGACCCGGAGGTCATTGAGCTGGCCAACAGCAACCTGCCGATCGTCACAGTCGACCATGTCTTTAACAACCGGGCTGCCGTACTTTCCGATAACACCGATGGTGTCCACAAGTTGGTGGATCAGCTTGCCGCGCTGGGGCATGAGCGGATCGCTTATATCCACGGTGAGAATCACAGCGCAGTCACCCAGAAGCGCCTGGTCGGTTTCTACCGTGCCTGCGCCGCCCATGGGATCACGGTGCCGGACGCCTACATCGTGCCGAGCACCTACCGCGATGCGAAAAGCTGCGCCGCTGCGACCCGTCAGCTGCTGGCACTGCCGCAGCGCCCCACGGCGATCCTCTTCCCGGATGACTTCTCCGCCATCGGCGGCATCCAGACCATCCGTGAGGAAGGACTTCTGATTCCGCGGGATATTTCGGTGGCCGGCTATGACGGCAACCTGATCTCGCAGATCATGTCCCCGCAGCTGACCACCTACCGGCAGGACACCGAAGCGCTGGGCCGCGCCGCGGCAGAGCTGCTTATCGAGCAGATCGAATCCCCGCGCACGGCATTGCCGGAGCAGAAGCTGATTTCCGGCAGCCTGCTGAAAGGGCAGTCCGTCGATGTCCCCAATCCATAGGTTCAAACCCGCGAGGATGCGGGTCACAATATCTGATTCATACATGAGTTCTTTTTTAAAAGGAGGAAAAGACATTATGAAAAAGGCAATGAGTTTATTGACCGCCACTGCAATGGCAGCCACCTTGCTGGCAGGCTGCGGCGGAGGCGCTGCAAGCTCGTCCGCAGCCCCCGCCGCTGATTCGACCTCTACCGAAGCCAGCAGCACGGCCGCAGAGCCTGCTGCCGATGCAGCCGCAGAGGAGGGTAAGGTCCTGAACATCTGGTGCTGGAACGATGAATTCCAGTCCCGCTTCAACGACTATTACCCCGGCGTCAAGGAGATCGCCGACGACAAGTCCACCACAACGCTGGATAACGGCGTCACCGTAAAGTGGACCATCAACCCCAACGATAACAACAACTACCAGAATAAGTTGGACGAGGCCCTGCTCAAGCAGGACAGCGCCGCTGCCGATGACAAGATCGACATCTTCCTGATCGAGGCGGACTACGCGCTGAAATATGTGGATTCCGACTATACGCTGGATGTCAAGAAGGATATCGGCCTGACCGATGATGACCTCAAGGATCAGTACCAGTACACCAAGGACATCGTTACCGTGGATGGCGTCCAGAAGGGCACCACATGGCAGGCAACCCCGGGCCTGTTTGCCTACCGCCGTTCCATCGCCGAAGATGTGCTGGGCACCGATGATCCGACCGAGGTCCAGGCCGCATTGAGCGATTGGGATAAGTTCAACGATGTGGCTGAGAAGGCCGCTGCCAAGGGCTACAAGATGCTCTCCGGCTACGATGATTCCTACCGCACCTTCTCCAACAATGTTTCCGCCGCATCCTGCGCGCGATGCTCGAGAAGATGGGCTTTGCCGCTGACCAGCTGGACTCCGTCTGCATCAGTTTTGACAAGATGGACAAGATCGGTGCGGACGGCGTTAAGGCCGAGCTGACCGAGAAGGGCTTTGCCGCCGAGGCCGTGCAGGCACTGGACGACTTCCTGCGCGCGGGCGATTTCAGCCTGGACACCGTCGCCGCCAGGGTCGACGACGAGGCGCTGACCGCCGACCTGCGCTATGTCATCGCCGCCAGCGAGAAGGTCGCGGGCGGGCGCTACGGCATTGCCTACGCCCCCAGCCTCGTGCGCGGGCAGGGTTACTACACCGGCATGGTGTTTGAGATCACCTGCCCGCAGTTCAGCGGTGCCGTGGCCGGCGGCGGCCGCTACGACAACATGGTGGGCAAGTTCCTGGGCACTCAGGTGCCCGCCGTGGGCTTCTCCATCGGCTTCGAGCGCGTCTGCGGCATCCTGCTGGAGCAGGGCTACCAGATCCCCGGTGCCAAGCAGAAGATCGCCCTGCTCTACAACAGCGATGTGGACTTCCCCGCCGTGCTGGCCAAAGCCGCACAGCTGCGCGCCACCTACAACGTCACCGTTCTGTCTCAGGCCAAGAAGCTGGGCAAGCAGCTGGGCCAGCTGGAGGCTTCCGGTTTCGCCGGTGCCGCCTTTATGGACAAGGATGAGGTAAAGATCTTCGCACAGCAGTAATGGGCGGGCTGCGGGAAACTTCCCGCAGCCCTTTGCAACAGCATATATAACAAAGCCCTCCCGGCCAATCGGCTGAGAGGGCTTTGTTTTGTACAATCAAATTACAAGCTGTACAGTTCCGTATACTTTTTGGTCAGATAATCCAGATAGTAGTGTGCATCAAAGGTGCCGCAGGCGTTTCTGACGACCTCGGCAGGCCCCAGCAGGTGGCCGTACTGGTGCACCTTTTCCCGCAGCCAGCCGGTGACGGCAGAGAGATCCCCGTGGG
>ERZ860710.606-NODE-606-length-22688-cov-21.109044_pt1 | contig 22688 bp, 17 predicted proteins | sample MGYA00509974_ERZ860710 | MGnify/ENA primary metagenome ERZ860710 (study PRJEB30046, sample SAMN00715261) | human gut metagenome | study: EMG produced TPA metagenomics assembly of the A metagenome-wide association study of gut microbiota in type 2...
ATACTTTGTGTATGAATTAGTTGGCTGATTTTGTAATATTTAATGAATGTCCCTACAATAAGACAAGGAGTTGTTAAGAATCATTTAGTTTTTGTGTTGGATATACCTTTCTGTATGAACGGAAAGTTTGTAGATTTACTTTTATTATAACTTACTGTAACGGTTTCTTCGCCATTGTTAATGGTATTCATTTTTATTTTAAATCCTTGTAGCTTACCCTCTTTATATCCGGGAACATCCAATAAAGGGAAGGATACATAACCGGAACTCGGATATTCCTGTCTGTCACCTTCGGCATTGTGGCGTAATTCTACGGCCATATATCCGTTTGCGTCAGGAACAGTTCCTTCTGTGGCTACAAGGCTGATCCGATGTTTGATATTAGAGTTGAAACCTAATATTTGGAACATAAGGGTCAGGTGTGTCTTACCCATAATGGGAGTGATGAGGTTGATTCCATCATGTCCGTAAATATCTTCCTCATTTTCTTTTAATGTATCCATTCGTTTGGTTAAAATCTTCTGCAAGTAATCTATAGAAATAAAAGGTCCTTTCTTACTTGCATCTCCGGTCGGATTGTCTGCATTTATATAGGTATAAAAAATACGTTGCCCCGGATTATTTGTTTCAAAACGTGTTAATTTATCGGGATTCACTACGTATGCTACTCCATCATTATCGCTTTCTATCATTGCTTCACCGGGTATTTCGCTGGGGGTCACTACGGTTGCTAAAGCGGCGTTAAAAGGCATTCCTGCCTGCATGTCGTAGATGTCATCATCATAGTCATCCAGGCAAGATTGCATAAATGGAATCAGCATTACCATAATTATAACAATAACTGTCGCTTTATATTTTCTCATATTCTCTGTTTCTAGAATTGTTTCTATGGCTTAAATGCGAAGATAGTAAGTTTACTGCTTGTAAAAATGTTAAATCTGCTTAAGCAAAAATTTTATTCTTCCGGATGCAGTATTTTTGCAGTCTTATCATTTATCCAATAAAGAAGTGTCACAAACAATGAATGAAACAGAATTGGTGGAACGTTGCGGCAAGGGTGATAACCTTGCACGCAAGCAATTGTATGAGCGTTATGCCGGGCAATTGATGGCCGTTTGTGTTCGTTATACAGGTGATAGGGAAGTGGCACAGGATGTCTTACATGATGGATTTTTGAATATATTTCGTTCATTCAGTCAGTTTACTTATAAAGGAGAGGGGTCATTGAAAGCATGGCTGACACGTATTATGGTAAATGAAGCACTGGGCTATCTTCGCAAGAAAGCTTCTACAAATCAGGAAGTGATAGTCGAAGAGTTGCCCGATGTGATAGATGGAGATGAGGATGATTTTGAGCAAATACCCCAATCTGTTTTAATGCAATTCATTAAAGAGCTTCCGGATGGATATAGAACGGTCTTTAATTTATATGTATTAGAAGAAAAGGGACATAAGGAGATTGCTGAAATGCTAGGAATTACAGAACATACTTCATCATCTCAATTATACAGAGCCAAAACCTTATTGATGAAAAAAATAAATGATTATAGAAAGAGGATATAGGAATGAAAGAAAAAGATAAATGGATAAAAAATTTCCGCACCCGGATGGAGGGCTATTCGGAACCGGCTCCTGCTGATCTTTGGGAACAGTTGGAAAAGGAACTGGATACGGTTCCGAAAGTAATTCCGATGTGGCGTCGCTGGCAGGCTGTAGCAGCTGTTGCCTTGTTAGTGGTTGTGTCTTCATTGACCGTATGGTTTTGGCAGTCACCTTCTGCAAACTATTTGGAGAAACAGTCGGCAGAGTTGAATGTAATGCACGAACCCGATGAGTTGGCGCCGGGATCAATCACTCCTGAGCAACCTATGGCCTTGGTAGTTCCTGCTGCCCGCTCTGGGAAAAAACAACATGTAAAAGTTGGTGGGGTTGCTAAGGCAGAGGCATTGGCTGCCGAACAGGAGGTTTTGCTAAATAAAGAGGTGGAAGAGATACAAATAGAGGAAAATTATATTGAAGAGCAGAAAGAGGAATCTGTTATAGTGGAACAAAAACAGCAGAAACAGGCCGGCAGATCTTCCTATTCGGCTGCCAAAACGAATTACGCTTACGTGGCTCCTCATAGAAAGAAGGACAGAAACTGGACGGTAGGACTTTCTACCGGTAATGGAACCTTTTCATCCTCGACTAGTATGGATGGATATTTGCCTTTGCCTAATGGCACAAGGAATGCAACAATGAATAGCGCTTATGGAGTGGAAACAAGGGCTGAAATTGATAAGCTGGTTCAGTTCAATAACTTGTCGGAAGGAAAGGATGCGCAGTCTGATATAAAATATCGTATGCCTGTTACTTTTGGAGCTTCCCTTCGTTTTGATTTAAGTGATGATTGGGCTGTAGAAACCGGGGTGACTTATACCCAGCTTTCATCCGAAACACGTTCGGGAACCGAAAAAAACAATTATGGTTGGGAAGAGAAACTGCATTATGTGGGTATTCCTCTGAAAGTGAACCGGAATATATGGAGTAACAAGCGGTTTGAAGTGTATGCCTCGGCAGGTGGAGCGGTAGAAAAATGTGTGTCTGGAAAGCGGAGCATTATCGGCAGTGTTTCTACATCAAATGCAGGAAAAGATGAACAGTTTTCGGGAGGGGAGGAAAATGTCAAAGTGAAACCTTTGCAATGGTCTTTGTCTGCAGCGGCAGGTGCGCAGTTTAAGATTACGGAGAAATTGGGTATTTATGCGGAGCCGGGAGTTGTTTATTACTTTGATGACGGCAGTAATGTAAATACGATTCGCAAGGAACATCCTTTTAATTTTAATATACAGTTGGGTGTGCGGTTTACTTTGCCGAAATAAAATGAACTTTTTCACTGTTCTTATATAAAATATGGTTATCTTTGTTCTGTATAAAAAGAATAAGAACAGTGAACCATGAATAGACCTCTGATATCCCCTTCTTTGTTGTCTGCCAATTTTGCTAATCTACAGGCAGATATAGAACAAATAAATCGTAGTGATGCCGACTGGCTGCATATTGATATAATGGATGGTGTGTTTGTACCGAATATTTCTTTTGGTTTTCCTGTATTGAAATATGTAGCCGAGTTGTCTGAAAAACCTTTGGATGTACATTTGATGATTGTTAATCCCGAGAAATTCATTAAAGAAGTGAAAGATTTGGGAACAATGATGATGAATGTGCATTATGAAGCCTGTGTACACTTGCATAGAGTGGTGCAACAGATAAAGGATGCCGGAATGAAAGCGGCTGTCACATTGAATCCTTCTACTCCTGTAGCTATGTTGGCCGATATTATCCGTGACGTGGATATGGTGTTGCTGATGAGTGTGAATCCCGGTTTTGGTGGTCAGAAATTTATTGTACATACCTTGGATAAGGTGAGGGAATTACGTGAATTGATAACGAATACAGGTTCGCAGGCATTGATAGAGGTTGACGGGGGAGTGAACCTGGAAACCGGCAGACAGCTTGTAGAGGTTGGAGCGGACGTGCTGGTGGCAGGAAATGCTGTGTTCAAAGCTCCTGATATGTCAGACATGATACATCGGTTGAAATCTCTTTGAGCTTAAAACCAAAGTGCGAAATATAGCGGCTGTAAAGCCTTGTTCCATGTTCCGGTTGACTATACCTCTAGTCGCCGGAATTTTTGTATCCGATCATTTTTTTCAAGGCGCCTTGCCTGTGCTTGTTTCTGGCACGGGAATATTGGGGTGCTTGATTGGCTTGATTGTATTGATGAAATGGCAAGGCTACCTTTCCCGATGGTTATTTGGAGGCATGGTTTTTATGTTTCTATTTTGTGTAGGGGCATTGTTGCTACAGCAAAAATGGCAACGGGTGGACTATGAATGGTCATCAGGGAAGAATATGTATCAAGGGGTGATAGTGGATGTTCCACAAGAAAAGGCAAAAACATATCTCTGTAAATTGCGGATAGATAAAGAAATGTCTGAGAGGGGGATGGTTCCTGTTAATCGTATGATACTAGTCTATATTATGAAAGATAGTCTTTCTGTAAATTTACGATGTGGAGACCATTTGAACTTTTATACACGTATCTCGACTCCTGAAAGAGAGGTGATTCCGGGAGAATTTGATTATGCGGCTTATCTTTTCAGACAGCAAATTAGCGGAACGGCCGTAATCTTTCCGGGGTATTGGCAATGGACAGGCAAGAAATCGGCATTGACATGGAAACAGCGGGCAGGTGTATGGAGAGAGAAAATACTGGACAGTTATCGGAAGTGGGGATTCTCGGGAGATGAATTTGCCGTATTGTCGGCTTTGACTGTTGGCTATAAAGAGGAACTGAGTGAGGATTTACGTGAAACTTATCAAGTGGCGGGAGTGAGCCATATCTTGGCTTTGTCAGGAATGCATATAGCTGTTTTGTGGGGATTATTGTGTTGGATATTGCGTCCGCTGGATAGAAGTTGCCTGCTGCGATGGGTAAAGTGTGGCATTATTGTGTTGTTGTTATGGACATTGGCTTTTTTAGTGGGCTTGCCTCCCTCGGTTATACGGGCGGTGGTGATGTGTATGTTAATGACAGCGGCGCGTGCGGCAGGAGAACGGACTTTGTCATTGAATACCTTGTCTGTAGCGGCATTCTTTATGCTGCTTTACAATCCTTTTTATCTTTTTGATACCGGGTTCCAGTTGTCATTTCTGGCTGTACTTTCAATTTTGTTTATTTATCCTGTCATTTCCCGGTGTTGGCGGGTGCGTCACCCTGTACCTCGTTATATTTGGGGGATAGTGGCAGTTTCGCTGGCGGCACAGTTAGGAACAGCTCCCGTGGTTATTTATAAATTCGCTTATTTTCCTGTTTATTTTTTACCGGCCAATCTGATAGTGGCACCTTTAGTGCTTGTTATAATTTATGGATCGGTAGCAAGTTTTGTCTTGTCTCCTTTTACGGTATTGCATATATGGGTGGTAAAAGGATTGAACGGGGTGTTGCGGTTGCTGAATGACAGTATGCAATGGGTGGGGGATTTGCCTGTATCACATTCCGGCGATATACATTTGTCTTTGCTTCAGGTTGGTATTCTTTATGTATTATTGTTTGTGGTATTATCTTATCTGTTATCTCCTTCACGGAAATCGTTGATTACTGTTTTGTGTGGAATCAATCTTTTTATAGGATTTTCAGGTTGTCTATATTATATGAAAGAGGAGTCTTTTCAGTTAATCCTGGCCCATTCGCAAGTAAAAGTTTCCCCTCAAAAAGATGTTTGGCAACAGGATAGCATTTATCATTATAAAGGTATGAATATATGTGTTTTGGTGGATAACCGCTGGCGGAGCAGATCGGTTGATAGTTTGTTGGATATTGATTATATGTACTTGTGTAAAGGTTTAAAGGAAAAATTGCCCCATTACAAAAAAAATTTAAAATAAGGAAGGTCATACTGGATGCTTCGCTCGGTGGGTATAGATTGAATTTGTTAAAGGACGAGTGTAGAGGTTTGGGATTGGATTATATTGATATGTCTCCGAAAGGTTCTTACCGTATTCTTCTGTGAATAAAGAATTAATTTGTAAATTTGCCATTTCAAAAGAAAAAGATTGAATATGTTATCAAAAGTAATTGCACAGGCTAATATAGACCATGCCGAAAAATGGTTTGAAAGAGCTGATAAAATAGTTATTGTTACCCATGTGTCACCGGATGGTGATGCCATTGGCTCCTCGTTAGGATTATGGCATTTCTTGGAATCACAGGAAAAGACGGTGAATGTCATTGTTCCCAATGCTTTTCCGGATTTTCTGAGATGGATGCCGGGAGCCAAGGATATAATCCGGTACGATAAATATACTGAATTTGCCAATAAGCTGCTGAATGAGGCGGATGTGATCTGCTGTCTGGATTTCAATGCATTGTCTCGTATTGATGCGATGGCGGATGCAGTGGCTCAGTCGCCGGCACGCAAAATGATGATTGACCATCACCTTAATCCGGAAGCCTTTTGTAGAATCATTATTTCTCATCCTGAAATATCTTCTACATCGGAATTGGTTTTCCGGTTGATATGCCGTCTGGGGTATTTTGAGGATATCACCAAGGAAGGTGCTGAATGTATTTATACGGGGATGATGACCGATACAGGTGGCTTTACTTATAATTCTAATGACCGTGAGATTTATTTCATTATCAGCGAACTGCTTTCGAAAGGCATTGATAAGGATGAGATTTATCGTAAAGTTTATAATACGTATTCTGAAGGGCGTTTACGCCTGATGGGATATGTGCTGTACGACAAGATGCAAGTATTTCCTCAGTTCAATTCGGCATTGGTTTGGCTGACAAAAGAGGAGCAAAGTAAATTCCAGTATGTAAAAGGAGATACGGAAGGGTTTGTGAATATTCCACTTTCCATAAAGAATATTATTTTCTCCGTATTCTTGCGTGAGGATACGGAAAAGAATATGATAAAGGTATCTCTGCGTTCTGTAGGTGCTTTCCCTTGTAATAAAGTGGCTGCCGAATTTTTTAATGGAGGTGGTCATCTGAATGCATCCGGTGGTGAATTTTATGGAACAATGGATGAAGCCATCGATCTGTTTAAACAGGCTTTGGTGAAGTACGAGGAACTGCTTCTGGCAAAAAAATAGTTATTTTAGTATAATTGCATACAAACAATATAAAAGTTAGGGGCTTATTTATTAATTTTGTCCGAAAATAACAGAACTTAGAATGAAGAAATTAGGTATATTGTTCGCATCTGTGTTTCTTTTAGGGCTGGTCTTCCAGTCTTGCAATAATGGAAAGACCTATGCTGAAATGAAAGAAGAAGAGAGAGAAGCTATCAAACGATTTATTGAACGGGAAGATATCAATGTGATCAGCTTTGAACAGTTCCAGGAACAGGATTCTACGACCAATGTGGATGAAAACCAGTTTGTCCTTTTCTCGGAAACAGGTGTTTATATGCAGATTGTGGAAGAGGGAAACGGAGAGCGTTTGAAAGACGGTCGTTATGAGATTTTAGCCCGGTATGTGGAGGAACAGATTACTTCGGATGGAATAGATTCTTTGTCTTGGAATACAGACTATGGGAATTCTCAAATGGTTTATCCGGATGCTATGATGCTGACAAAAAGTGGAAAATCTTTTTCAGCTACATTCACCTCCGGTATAATGTATACAGTTTGGGGTACACCTTATGTACCTTCAGGATGGTTGATTCCATTCAATTACATAAAGGTCGGCAGGGAGATTTCCGGTCGTTCTAAGATCAGACTGATTGTACCTCACAGTGAAGGACAGTCTGACGCTTCTGCTTCTGTCTATCCTTGTTACTATGAAATAACTTATCAATTAGCACGATGACATTAATTAAATCAATATCCGGAATTCGTGGAACCATTGGTGGGCACGTGGGGGAAGGTTTGAACCCGCTGGATATAGTGAAATTTACATCAGCTTATGCAACGCTGATACGTAAAACAACCACAGTAAAGAGTAATAAAATTGTAGTAGGACGTGACGCACGTATCTCCGGTGAGATGGTGAAGAACGTGGTATGCGGTACTTTAATGGGAATGGGGTTTGATGTGGTGAATATCGGACTGGCATCTACACCGACTACAGAACTGGCTGTAACCATGGAAGGAGCGTGCGGTGGCATTATTTTGACTGCCAGCCACAATCCCAGACAATGGAACGCTTTGAAGTTGCTGAATGAGCATGGAGAATTCCTGAATAAGGAAGAAGGAAATGAAGTGCTGCGTATAGCAGAAGCGGAAGCGTTTGAGTTTGCCGATATAGACCACATCGGAAGTTATCGCGAAGACAATACTTACAATCAGAAACATATAGATAGTGTTTTGGCTTTGAAATTGGTAGACGTGGATGCTATCCGTAAGGCCAATTTCCGTGTAGCTATAGATTGCGTTAATTCAGTTGGCGGTATTATTCTTCCTGAATTGTTGGAAAGGTTGGGAGTGAAGCATGTAGAAAAGCTTTATTGTGAAGCGACCGGTGATTTTCAGCATAACCCGGAACCTTTGGAAAAGAACCTGGGGGACATTATGGGATTGATGGCCAAAGGCGGTTGTGACGTGGCTTTCGTTGTAGACCCGGATGTTGACCGTCTGGCTATGATCTGTGAGGATGGAAAAATGTATGGCGAAGAATATACATTGGTGACCGTGGCAGACTATGTATTGAAACATACTCCCGGAAATACCGTTTCTAACTTGAGTTCTACCCGTGCTTTGCGCGATGTGACCCGTAAATATGGCTGTGAATACAATGCTTCGGCTGTAGGGGAAGTGAATGTGGTTACCAAGATGAAAGCGACTCATGCTGTGATTGGAGGTGAAGGAAATGGTGGAGTAATCTATCCTGAAAGTCATTACGGACGTGATGCATTGGTGGGAATTGCTTTATTCCTGAGCCATTTGGCGCATGAAGGGAAGAAAGTCAGCGAACTGCGTGCTACTTATCCTCCTTATTTCATTGCCAAGAATCGCATTGATCTGACTCCGGAAACGGATGTGGACGCTATTCTGGCCAAGGTGAAGGAACTGTATAAGGATGAAGAGATAAACGACATAGACGGTGTGAAAATAGATTTCCCGGACAAGTGGGTACATTTGCGTAAGAGTAATACCGAACCTATTATCCGTGTGTATTCTGAGGCTGCAACCATGGAGGCGGCAGATGAAATAGGCCAGAAGATAATGGATGTGGTTTATAGCCTGGCGAAATAAATACATTATTAATAGATAATTAGCCGTATTGAATGAGATTATATTTCGTTTGATACGGCGTTGTTTTTTAATCAGATAGAAATAAATACTATGAGAAAAATCCTTTTATTTGTTTGGGCCTGCATGGGGCTGGTTTGTTTGATGAGTGCTTGTAAGACATCGGTTAAAAGTAAAGAATGGAAGCTGGTATGGGTAGAGGACTTTGATCAAAAAAACAGTTTTGACGAATCGGTATGGACTAAGATACCTCGCGGAACATCCGATTGGAACAACTATATGTCTTATTATGATTCATGTTATGCTATGCAGGATGGGAATCTGATACTTCGTGGAATAGCCAATCATACTCAGAAAAATGATACGGCTCCTTATCTGACCGGTGGTGTATATACCAAAGGAAAGAAACTGTTTACGGGCGGAAGAGTAGAAGTATGTGCCAGGTTGCAAGCCGCTAAGGGGGCATGGCCGGCTATATGGATGCTTCCCGAAAAAGCGGAGTGGCCCAAAGGAGGAGAGATTGATATTATGGAACGGTTGAACCATGATCATATTGCTTATCAGACTACTCATTCATATTATACACATATATTAGGTATAAAGGATAATCCGCCTCACGGAGGCATCAATAAGATAAATCCTGAGGAATACAATATCTATTCGGTAGATATTTATCCGGATAGTTTGGTGTTTGCTGTCAATCATCGTCATACCTATACTTATCCGCGCATTGATACGGACAAGGAAGGGCAGTTCCCTTTCTATCAACCTTACTATTTATTGATAGATATGCAGTTGGGTGGCTCATGGGTTGGTGCTGTGGATCCGAAAGAGTTACCTGTGGAAATGTGGGTGGACTGGGTGAAGTATTACGAGAAACGCTGAATGCTGTTTGTCGGGAAACGGGGGGCTGTTCAATGTTGGGCAGCCCCCGTTCTGTTTAATTATCAGGTAAATAGACCTTGATGTAACATCATCAAAGAAAAATGTTACAGGCGGAGCACGTCTGTTCTGCCTGTAAAGATGCGTGTATCATTGTGATTACAGGAATCATAAAGCTTTGTGTACTTTTGTTTCGTCTGGAATAAGATTCTAAAGATTGGAGCAGGGACAACATTTTGTTTAGCTCATTTTTGTTTTCAATAGGCGTAAAGTAATTCTAGCCAATGGATGGAATTACTTTTTATGGAAGATATTTTAATGTAATAACCATGAATACACAAAGTCAAAAAGTTTCGATGGCCGAGAAAATCGGTTACAGCCTGGGGGATTGCTCGGCTAATCTGGTCTTCCAGATGATGATGATTTATCAGACAAAGTTTTATACGGACATATTCGGTCTGGAAGGTGCCATTGCCGGTACGGTGATGTTGGTGGCGCGTATCACGGATGCCTTTGTCGATCCTACAGTGGGATTATTGAGTGACCGCACCAAGACACGTTTCGGGAAATATCGTCCGTGGGTGCTTTGGACTGCGTTGCCTTTCATGGTTTTCTATGTGTTGGCTTTCTATAATCCGGGCATTGAAGATAAAGGGCTGGTAGCATTGTATGCTACGTTGTCTTATACCTTGCTGATGAGCCTTTATTCTTTTAACAATACGCCGTATGCTTCTTTGGGCGGAGTGATGTCCGGTGATATAAAGGAACGTACCAGTATCACTTCCATTCGTTTTGTGGCGGCTACCATTGCCCAGTTTGTGGTGCAGGGACTTACGCTCCCTTTGGTAAGCAAGTTTTCGGATGGTGGAGACAAAGCGCATGGCTGGTTATGTACTATCTCTTTGTTCGCTTGTATCGGGTTCGTTTTTCTGGTCATTACTTTCTTTTCAACTCGTGAGCGCATAGAGCCGCCTGCCAGTCAAAAGACAGATACGCTTCAGGATATAAAGGATGTATTTGGAAGTGCTCCTTGGCGGGCTATGTTCATACTTACGCTTTTCATTTTTATTACGCTTGCCATGTGGGGTAGTGCCATGAACTATTATTTTGAGAATTATGTGGATGCCGGAGCATTGTATGCCTTTCTTGACCGTCTGGGATTAGTGGCAATGGAAACAGATGGCAGCGCGGGGTATGCTGTGTTGAATGCTTTCGGGCTGGTAGTCAATTCTTCCGATAAGGCATACGAGGTAGGATTTGGAGTATTTAATATGTTGGGAGCACTTGTCCAGTTCTTTGGGGTGATTTTCTTGTCCGGCTTTTTGGCAAACCGTTATGGTAAGAAACGCGTTTTTATTGTTTGCCTCTCACTTACTGCCATTTTTACAGCTTTGTTCTATTTTCCGGGAAAAGCGGATGTGGAAACGATGTTTGTATTGAATTTCCTGAAGAGTCTGGCATACGCGCCGACTGTACCTTTGTTGTGGGCGATGATTGCCGATGTAGCCGACTATTCAGAATATAAAAATTACCGTCGCGCCACAGGTTTTGTGTTTGCTGGTGTAGTTTTTGCCTTGAAGGCCGGGCTGGGTATCGGTGGGGCCATCCTAGGGTTTCTGCTTTCAGGATTTGGGTATGTGTCCGGTATCGGGGCAGAGCAAAGCGGTACGGCTATAAGGGGGATTGTACTTTCCTCCAGTCTGATTCCGGCTATGATATTTGGAATGGGAGTAGCTGCCTTATGCTTCTATCCTATTACAAAAAAATACAACGAACAGATGCAGGCGGAACTTGCTGACCGTCGCAGTAAGGCCGGTTATTAATGAAAAAGAACAAGTTATTTACCTTAAAAACTTTGTAATATGAACTATAATATAAAAACTGAATACGGTTAACGATAATTAGCATAATCATGCAAGTTATCGTGCATGAAAAGCTCGTCGGGGCTGTGTGCTCAGTCCCTTGCCGCATGGCGTTCCCTCCGCAGGAGCTGTTATGGCTTTTCGGATTTGAATCCATCGACATAGGGTTTCCCTTGCGTGACGACAGCGAAGGCTTGCCTCACAAGTTTGTTGGCGACCGCAATAACCACCACCTTGCCGGGCTTGCCGTTAGATCTGAGACGGTCGAAACATGCCTTACACTCGGTATTGCACCTGAGCGATGAGAATGCGGCTACATAAAGTTGGCTTCTGAGGCTTGAATCCCCGTTTCGGTTGATGTGGCCTTTGACATTGACTGACGTACCGGATTGTTGGTAAGTAGGTGACAAGCCCAAGTAGCGGGTCAGTTGCTTGGCATTATCAAAGTAAGAGAATCTGCCGGTGGCTACAATAAGCGCAGCTGCCAGCGTGACACCGATGCCTTTGATGGAGGTGAGCAGGTCCATCTGTTTCTTGTATTCACCTTGTGCCAATGAAGCGAGTTCCTCTTCCATCTCTTTGATTTGCTTTTCAAGAAATGTAATTCTTCCATCTCTTTGATTTGCTTTTCAAGAAATGTAATCGTCTTTTCGATGGTTTTCTTGCATTTGGGGTCAAAGAATGGAAGGACCTCCATCGAGCCTTTGAGGTTGCGTGTGGCTACAAGTTGCTTCTTGAGTTGGCGCAGCACCGTCCGTTTCTGCTTGAGGACAAGGATTGCATCACTGCGAAGTTTGTATGGCGCAGGTTGCATCTTCTCTCCGTAAAGTGCTATCAGGCGTGCATCAATCTCATCCGTTTTGGTAACGGTGAGCATGACACGGGCGAAGTTCTTTATCTTCAACGGATTTTCAAGGCTGATGGTAATGCCTGCCTCTGAAAGCAGGTAAACGAGTAACGCGCTGTAATTGCCCGTAGCTTCCAGCACGCAATTATGTTCGGATGCTGAAATAGTTTGGACGAACTCGTGAACGCCATTTACGGTATTCTTGAATGTTCTCGTCTTGTTTGTCTTTACAGACGAATAGGCAACAACGAAAGTCACCTTGCTGACATCAATACCAACGTAAGTCATAGTCTGAATGATTTATTAAAACAACATCTGTACATCGTGAGCCATCATTGCGAATGCGGGGTCTCAAAAGCCCATTGAACTATCCGGTTTCTGATGTATAAAGTGTGGGGTAAAACATACTACACGGTCTTTTTGACTAATGAAAACTCAGCCTTATTCCACACTTTGATGTTGAATGTTTATGCAAAAATATAATAATTAAAAATTATACAATGAAAATAAGATATGTGACATTATTGGCTGCCATTGCCGGATTAATGGCCGCTTGCGGCAATGACCGGAAGGTCGAGCCGGGTCCTTCGCTGAAGGAAGCAGCTTCGGGCAAGTTTCTGATGGGGGTAGCGTTGAATGTACGTCAGGCAGCAGGTCAGGATACTTACGCCTCGAAAGTGGTAAAACGTCATTTTAATTCCATTGTGGCCGAGAATTGCATGAAATGCGAAGTGATTCATCCGGAGGAAGACCGTTTTGATTTTACGGAAGCGGACCGGTTGGTTCGTTTTGGCGAGGAGAACGATATGGCTGTTATCGGGCATTGCCTTATCTGGCATTCACAGCTGGCACCTTGGTTCTGTGTGGACGAACAAGGAAAAACAGTAAGTGCCGACATCTTGAAGGAGCGTATAAAAAAACATATCCAGACTATTGTGACGCACTATAAAGGGCGTATAAAGGGCTGGGATGTATTGAATGAAGCCATTGAATCGGACGGCTCCTGGCGTAAATCTCCTTTTTACGAGATATTAGGCGAAGAGTACATCCCGCTTATTTTTCAGTATGCTCATGAAGCGGATCCGGAAGCCGAACTTTACTATAATGATTATGGCATGGACGGGAAGGCTAAGCGTGACAAAGTAGTCGAATTGGTAAAGATGCTGAAAGACCGTGGACTGCGCATCGACGCGGTAGGTATGCAGGGACACATGGGAATGGATTATCCGTCAGTGTCCGAATTTGAAGCCAGTATACTGGCATTTGCAGCTACCGGAGTAAAGGTGATGGTAACCGAATGGGATATGAGTGCATTGCCCACGGCACGGATGGGAGCCAATATTTCGGATACGGTGTCTTATAAACAATCCTTGAATCCCTATCCCGACGGTTTGCCCGACTCTGTGTCTGTGGCATGGAATAACCGGATGAAGGAATTTTTCGGTCTTTTCCTGAAACATTCGGATATCATTACCCGTGTGACAGTGTGGGGGGTGACGGACGGTGACTCATGGAAGAATAATTTCCCTGTGCCCGGACGTGTGGATTACCCTTTATTGTTCGACCGTGATTGCCAGCCGAAACCTTTTGTGGAAGAACTGATAGGAAAACATAACATTTAATAACGTAACGATATGGAAAAGAAATTCAGATACTTGGTGCCCGGAGACTATATGGCAGATCCTGCTGTACATGTTTTTGACGGAAAGCTTTACATTTATCCTTCTCATGATCGCGAGAGCGGAGTGGAGGAGAATGACAATGGTGATCATTTTGACATGTGTGACTATCATGTCTTTTCTACAGAAGATGTGATGAACGGAACAGTGACTGATCACGGAGTCGTACTGAAAGTTTCGGATGTCCCTTGGGCCGGGCGTCAGTTGTGGGATTGTGATGTGGCCTGTAAAAACGGGAACTATTATATGTATTTTCCATTGAAAGACCGGAACGACATCTTCCGTATCGGCGTGGCGGTGAGCGATTGCCCCGAAGGGCCGTTCATTCCCCAGCCCGATCCCATGCGTGGAAGCTACAGTATAGATCCGGCGGTATTTGATGATGGTAATGGGAACTATTATATGTATTTCGGCGGTTTATGGGGTGGACAGCTTCAGCGTTATCGCAACAACAAGGCATTGGAGTGGGCGGCTTTTCCGGCTGATGGTGAACCGGCTTTGCCTTCACGTGTGGTAAAACTTTCGGACGATATGCTTCAGTTTGCCGAAGAGCCGCGGCCTTTGGTTATTCTGGATGAACACGGACATCCGTTGAGTGCCGGTGACAATGCGCGTCGCTTTTTCGAGGCTTCATGGATGCACAAGTACAACGGGAAATATTATTTTTCTTATTCTACGGGAGACACTCATCTGCTTTGCTATGCCACAGGAGATAATCCGTATGGTCCGTTCACTTATCAAGGGGTTATTTTGCAGCCTGTGGTAGGTTGGACTACTCATCATGCCATTGTAGAATACAAAGGAAAATGGTATCTGTTTCATCACGATTGTGTCCCTTCGGGGGGAACCACTTGGTTGCGTAGCCTAAAGGTATGCGAATTGGAGTATGATGCGGAAGGGAAAATAAAGACCATAGAATCTGTCTGAAAATAAATCAGTGATACATCATTCGGACAGATTGGACCGGTTGCTTTGCCGGGCATTGTCCAAACAGACCGTTTGCAGAAATTATGTTCATTGTCCGGAACTTGCAAACGGTCTGTTTATATCTGTGCTCTTCAAATATAATGTCTGGTGGTGTGAATGTAATTTGTTGTAATATAATGTGTTATGTGTGTATTGTAACGCAAGTAAAGATTCATGTAACACGTTTGAAGCAAGATGTAACTCTACGAAAGATGCGTGTATCATGCAGAGAATTTATATTCGGCGACACTTTCTATATTTGCGTCTGAAATCCGTAAAGGAATTGGTCAATTATAATACTAGAAAGACAATGAAACAAAAACAAAAGCTGAAAAGATGGTCGGGCGTGCTGATCGCTTTAGGGGTGCTGGGCTCCTCTTTTACCTCATGTAGTTCGATCAAGAAAGGAAATGATTTGCCAGTTGTAGGAAAGTCTGTCGCTCTTTTCGATTACTTTAATTATAAAGGTGAGGATGATGTCTATATTTCCAATCCGCTTCCGGGAGATGATTATTTTTATAATCCCATTCTGCCGGGATGGTATTCCGATCCCAGCATTTGCACCAATGGTGAAGGTGATTATTTTCTGGCTGTTTCCACCTTTACTTATTATCCGGGTGTGCCTCTTTTCCACAGCAAGGACTTGGTGAACTGGAAGCAGGTGGGGCATATCTTGAATCGTCCTTCTCAATTAGTCAACATGGAGGGGCAACACGTAAGTGGAGGGATTTTTGCCCCGGCCATATCCTACAACCCGCATAACAAGACTTATTATATGGTTACTACCAATGTAGGGGTTGGAAACTTCTTTGTGAAGACACAAGATCCTTTTGGCGAATGGTCTGATCCTATTATGTTGCCCGAAGTGACAGGCATTGATCCCTCTTTCTTTTTCGATGAAGATGGGAAGGCCTACCTTGTCAATAATGATGACGCGCCGGACAACAAGCCTGAATACAGCGGACATCGTACCATCCGTGTGCAGGAATTTGATGTGAATGCGGACAAGACGGTGGGGCCGCGCAAGATTCTGGTGAACAAGGGAGCTCGTCCGGAGGACAAGCCCATCTGGATTGAAGGTCCGCACCTTTATAAAATAAACGGGAACTACTTCTTGATGTCTGCCGAGGGTGGAACAGCCGGATGGCATTCGGAAGTGATTTTCCGTGGTGATTCTCCGACGGGCAAATTCACACCGTGGAAGAACAACCCTATTCTGACCCAGCGTCAGTTGGATGCGGAGCGTCCTAATCCGGTGACGTGCGCTGGACATGCCGACTTGGTTCAAACCCGGGAAGGGGATTGGTGGGCAGTCTTTCTGGCTTGCCGTCCCATAAACAACACGTTCGAGAATTTAGGACGTGAGACTTTTATGATGCCCGTTAAGTGGAGTGAGGATGGTTTCCCCTATATGACGCAGGGGGATGATCTGGTGCCAGTCATTGTTCGCCGCGAAGGAGTGAAGCGTGACGAATCTGCCACCTTCGGAAACTTTGAAATGAATGACGGTTTCGACGGACAAACATTGGGTATGGAATGGATGACTTTGCGTGCTCCTGCTACCGGACTTTACTCGCTTTCCCAGACTCCGGGTTATCTCACTTTGAAATGTGATTCAGTCAGTGCTTCCGAAAAGAAGGTGCCGGCTTTTATATGCCGCCGGTTGCAGCATCATAAGTTCGAATGCAGCACACGTATGTTGTTCTGTCCGCAGAGCAAGGCGGAGCAAGCGGGCATATTGTTGTTCAAGGACGAAAAGCATCAATATTTCCTAGCTGTAGGCAGGGATGATCAAGGTGAATGTATTTCCCTCAGGCAGATAGGCGATGGGGAAAGTAAGGTGCTGGCTTCCGTTCGCTTGGACGACGGAGGAGTGCTTACCGACCTGAAGGTGGTTTCGCGCGGAACACATTATGATTTCTACTATGCTCGCCAGGAAGGTGTGTGGTACGTGTTGTGCAGGAATGTGGACGCTGGGTATCTGTCAACGGCCACTGCCGGAGGCTTTACTGGAACAACGATAGGCATGTATGCTACCTTAAAATAAATGACTGTTTGATTTTTTGTATAACTTAAATTAATGTATTAATGAAAAATGCTATGAATTTTAGGCCGGTGGGGCTGATGCTTCTATTCTGTCTCATTCCTTTGTGGGCATTTGCACAGAGCGTGATGGTAAAAGGTGTAGTAAAGGACACAAGTGGTGAAGCCATCATCGGAGCCAGTGTCTTGGAAAAAGGCACTACCAACGGTACGATTACCGATTTTGATGGTAACTTTGCATTGAATGTATCGAAAAACGCCGTGTTGGTGGTGAGTTTTGTCGGTTACAAGAACGAGGAAATCCCGGTAGCGGGAAAAAGTTCTTTAAAGATTACATTGAAGGAAGATTCCAAAGCTTTGGAAGAAGTGGTGGTGATTGGTTACGGTAGCGCCCGCAAGAGTGATGTGACCGGATCTATTGCATCGGTAGGCGGAGAGAAGCTGCGTGAGATGCCTGCCACCAATATTACATACGCTTTGCAGAACCGCGTGGCAGGTGTGGATATGTCGCAGACTTCTTCCGCACCGGGTGCTTCCATGCAGATCCGTATCCGTGGTACCCGTTCGTTGAACGCCAGTAACGACCCGTTGGTGGTATTGGACGGAATCCCCTTTATGGGTAATTTGTCCGATATCAACCCCGGTGACATCAAGAGCATGGATATTTTGAAGGATGCATCCTCTACTGCTATCTACGGTTCGCGTGGTGCCAATGGTGTTATCCTGATCACTACACACAAAGGGGCACAGGGTAGTCCCGCCCGGTTTACTTACAATGGGTATGCAGGTATGAAGAAGGTATTTTCCAAATATCCCATGATGAACGGTAGCAAGTTTGCCGAAATGCGTAAACTAGCAGGCAAGTTCGAGAATTCGGTGGACGAGTCGGACGATGTGGATACTGACTGGCAGGACTTGATGTTACGAGACGGTTATGTAAACAGCCACGATGTCAGCGTGTCCGGTGGTACCAACGGTGGAGGCTATAGCTTTGGCGCGGCTTACTATAAGGATCAAGGTGTCATTCCTACTCAGAACTATACCCGTTACTCTCTGCGTGGTTCTTTCGATCAGGGTGTGGGAAAATATTTCCGCTTCGGACTGGTGAACAATACCAACTATAACGTCACCAAAGGTTCCAATATCGGACTGTATGGTGTACTTTCCATGTCTCCTATCGCCGACCCCTATAATGCGGACGGCACATTGAAACGTACCGTGAAATACAACAGTCAGGATGAGTCATTTGTACTGACCAGAGGCGTTGTGGAAGAATTGGAAGACAGTTGGCTGAGCAAGACCGAAGGCTTCGGTACGTACAATAACCTGTTTGCCGAAGTGAAATGCCCGTGGATGGAAGGTTTGAAATACCGTGTCAACCTGGGTTTGAACTATCGTTCTACTAAAGGTGGATCGTTCACTGGCGAAGGCATCAACAGCACTACGGCAGACACTCCGTCCACCGCTTCGCTGAACCACTCGGAAACGACTAATTGGACTGTGGAGAACCTGCTGACTTACGACCGTACTTTTGGAAAGCACCAGCTGAATGTTGTCGGTATGTACTCTGCCGAACAGACTGTCTATACACGTTCGGACGTTGCCGGACGGGATATTCCTGCCGAATATTTCCAGTTCTATAACATCGGGCGTGCGGAAGGCACCATTACGGTGAACCCCGACAACTGGAACTATCAGAAGAGCGGTCTGATGTCTTGGATGGGTCGTGTGATGTACACTTACGACAATCGCTATATGTTGATGGCGACTGTACGTGCCGACGCTTCTTCACGTTTGGCAAAGGGACACCAATGGCACACTTATCCCGCCGTATCGGCAGGATGGAACATTCGTCAGGAAGAGTTTATGGACGAGGTGGACTGGATAGATATCCTGAAACTGCGTGTAGGTTACGGACAGACCTCCAACCAGGCTGTTGATCCTTATAAGACCTGGGGACGCTTGGCAACCCGTCCTTATAACTTCGGTCCTACTGGCTATGTCACCGGTTACTATGTATCCGAACTGCCTAATGCCGAATTGGGTTGGGAATACTCTTCTACATGGAACTTCGGTCTGGACTTCACCTTGCTAAGAGGACGCCTGTCCGGTACATTTGAGTATTACATTCAGAAAACCACCGACTTGCTGCAAAGCGTAAGCCTTCCTTCCACTTCGGGAGTAAGCAGCTATATGGCTAATGTGGGAAAGACGGAAAATAAAGGTTTTGAATTTACCTTGAACGGAACGATTCTGGACAACCATAACGGATGGACATGGGAGGCAAGCCTCAACCTGTCTGCCAACCGTAACAAACTTACCGAACTGGCTTCGGGTTCCAAAGATGATAAAGCGAACAACTGGTTTGTAGGACATCCCATCGACTGTATCTACGACTATGAAAAAGTAGGCTTATGGAACAGTGATGATCCCGATTTCCAATACTTGGACATTCTGGAGCCGGGTGGCAATGAAGGTATGATCAAAGTGAAATATACCGGTGATCGTGATGCCAGCGGCAAGCCGACCCGCGCCATTGGTCCCGAAGACCGTCAGATTATCAGCTTGGAACCTAAATTCCAAGGAGGTTTCAGCACTCGCGTGGCCTATAAAGGCTTTGACTTGAACGTTATCACCGCCTTCCGTTGCGGAGGCAAGCTGATCAGTACACTGCACCACAGCAACGGTTACCTGAATATGCTGACCGGTCGTCGCGGACAAGTAGATGTAGACTACTGGACACCGGAGAACAAGGGGGCCAAGTACCCGAAACCGGGTGGTATCCAGAGTGGTGACAATCCGAAATACGGAAGCACATTGGGCTATTTTGACTCTTCTTACTGGAAAGTACGCAACATTACGCTGGGCTACAACTTCGAGAAGCAGGCTTGGCTGACCCGCATGGGCATACAGAGCCTGCGTGCTTACCTGTCCGTGCAGAATCCGTTCATTATCTGTTCTCCTTTCCATAAAGAAACCGGACTGGATCCCGAAACCAACTCTTACGGTAACGAGAATGTAGCTGTGACAGAAGGTATTCAGAAACGATTCCTGACAGTAGGTACTAACTCACCGTCCACCCGTAACTATTTATTCGGTATTAACTTAACATTCTAAATGAAAGCATGACTATGAAACCTATATTTTCAAAAATAAGAGTTTTGGGAACAGCCGCACTGGCTTTGTTCCTGACAGCATCCTGTTCAGACATTCTGGACGAGCAGCCGCGCAGCAGTTATGATCCTACTTTCTTTAAGACAGAAAAGGGAGTGGAAGGCGGTGTGACCTCTATGTATGCACACTTGCGCTATATTTACGGACAAGCTTATTATTATAATTCCTGTCTGACGGGAACCGACGAGGCAACCTGGGGATGGAGTGCCGATGGTAACTTCAAGGATGCCGACCTGTCCGGAGTAGGCAACCTGACTGCCACGACTTGCCGTTCCGACGCCTTGTGGGGAACCGCTTTCTCGAACATCAACACCGCTAACGGAGTGATAGAGAACGGTGCCGAAGTAGGAGTCAATGAATCATTGGTTTCCGAAGCCCGCTTCTTCCGTGCGTTCGATTATTTCCTGTTGGTGCAGACCTTCGGCGGAGTGCCTTTGGACCTGGGGTCCGGCGAACTGAAGTTCAATATCACTCCTTCACGTACATCCGTGCGCAATACCGTGCCCGAAGTGTATACCAAGGCCATCTTCCCCGACTTGCTGACCGCTATCGAGAACTTGCCTGCCAATCCCCGTGTGACGGGTGGAGTGACCAAAACCGTTGCTCGCCTGTACTTGGCAAAGGCTTACCTGACTTATGCCTGGTGGCTGAAGAATCCGAATAACATTCCTACTTATCCCGAGTGCCAGCGTACGGACCCCAACGGACACGATGCGGCATGGTACTTCCAGCAGGCATACGATGTGGCGGTTACCGCTATCGAGAACCCTGGTCCTTTCGGCTTGCAGGAAAGTTTCTGGATGGTGAATGCCGGACCCAATGATCGTAACATGGAAATCCTGCTCTATGCAGACCATACGCAGGAAGACGAGTATTATAATGGTGGCAGCCTGAGCTACGGTGGCGGTGGTGCTCCCGATAACTTTGCCGGATGGATGATGAATTGGAACTATACCGACGCGCGTTCGGCTGATAATCAGGCTGTCATCAACCGTATTGCCGAGCAGTGTTATGGCCGCCCTTGGACCCGTATGGCTCCTCCGTTGGGTGTGTTTACCAAGACGTTTGCCGACAAGGTGAACGACTCCCGTTACGACGGTACTTTCACTACTGTTTATCGCGGCAACTGGTCTACAGCCGGACAGAACTGGGAATCGGTGACCAATGCCAACGGAATGAAAGTGAAAGAACGTGAACCTATATTCTCTTTCGTATTCCAGGATATGGATAAGATAGACTATGCAGGAGAAGGTTCTAAAAGCAATCTGGGAGCAGGTACGTTGCCCGGTCGTGCCGACTGGGTATTGGGACTGGATGCGGTAGGTCGCTATGTATATCCCGGTCTTTGGAAACTCGGCCCGTATCGTACAGACAACGGCTCCGGAGCAGGACAGCCCAATGCGGGAAGTACCCGTCCGTATAACATCGCCAAGTTCTCCGAACTTTATCTGGTTGCTGCCGAAGCTGCCGTAGAAGGAGCTGCCACACAAGCCGGCAAGTCTGCCCGTGACCTGGTGAACGTGCTTCGTGCCCGTGCCGGTCGCTGGACTTACAGCAATGCCGAGTACAAGGAAGTGGATCGTGATTTCAGTGCTGAAATGACAGCCGCTACTCCGGCAACCATTGACATCAACTATATCCTGGATGAACGCAGCCGCGAGTTCTATGGCGAAGGTTATCGTTGGTTCGACTTGGTTCGTACTCAGAAATGGAACGAATATGCTGACAGTTACGTGATTTGTGGAGGCAAGGGTGATCACAATCCGCAGACTTACAGCCGTACCATCGAAGCGTTCCATTATCTCCGTCCTATCCCACAAGGACAGTTGGATGGCATGGAAATGACAGAGGAGGAAAAAGACGCTTATCAGAATCCGGGATACAGAGATTGATTTTTTGTTTTTTAAGAGTACCCGCCGTTTCTTTCTGTTTCTGATGGAAGAAGCGGCGGTCTTTTTATGGTATGGATTGCTGGGTAGGTTATCATCTTCCCATAGAATATATGTTTTCAGTTTGATGAGTATGTGGCTTCCTCCTGATAAACTTATCGTTTCACTTAAGTGGGTAAGTTTTATCACTTAAGTGATGAAAATTCTTCACTAAAGTGATGCAATTTCATCACCTTAGTGAAATGATAAATTTATCAAGAGGAATAGGGCAGACGCATTATATTTTTTACTATATTATTTCTTGTTGTTTTTATTATATTGTTGATTATTAATGTGTTATTATCTGCCTGTGTCGATTGTTTTTCTTATCCTTATAAGATATATTAAAACATAAACTAACATGAAAAATGGTATAATTGACCTTTGTAAACAAATAGAAGATCCTAGTATGAACCGCAAGAGAGTCCATAAAATGGAAACTAGTATCTATATATCCATTGCTGCTGTAATCTGTGGGGCCCAATCCTGGAATGAAATTGAGGAATTTGGCAATTCGAAAATGACTTTTTTCAAGAGTCGCATACCCAGTCTGGAGTTCATC
>ERZ860710.610-NODE-610-length-22484-cov-3.460074_pt1 | contig 22484 bp, 20 predicted proteins | sample MGYA00509974_ERZ860710 | MGnify/ENA primary metagenome ERZ860710 (study PRJEB30046, sample SAMN00715261) | human gut metagenome | study: EMG produced TPA metagenomics assembly of the A metagenome-wide association study of gut microbiota in type 2...
CCTGTTATCCGCACCAGTCGAGAGCCTCGACGCGCAAGTCGCGTTCGGGGTTTTTGCTTTATTACGGCTTTGCGCTCGCGTTTATGACGGGTATCTTTTTTGTCAACGCTTCCCAGACTGAGTCTGGACGCAATTCGCGTTCGGACTCTTTTCTTTTGTTTGAATGAGGATGCGCGCCTTGGCAGCGGCGTCTTTTTGTAGCGTAAAACCAAACCTACGGTAAGCAAGTTGCTTACCGTAGGTTTTTTATTTTTAAATTCTACGGCCCGCATTTTCTGTGGGGATCTAGCTCGTCCGCGTTTCCCGGAGGCAGACTGCATCACCAAATATGCGCTTCGCCTTTGCGGGGTGCCTTTTTCTTTTGTGTCTGCGCTTGTGCTGGGATCTCTTTTGTAGTGCAGTTCAGAAAGAGCATCAGTGCGGTTTGCATTAGGGCTCTTTTATTTTGCATAGTCTAGTTCAGAGGTTTTTGGGGAGCGGTTTGAAAAAACAAACGTCCGAACACATTCTGCGTTCAGACGTTTTAGGTGTGTTGACTTATAAAGCAACTCATAAAAGCTTCAGGATAAGAACAAATGCTCAATCAAAATTTTACAGCCAATAATAATCAGCACTAAGCCGCCTAATAATTCCGCTTTCGAGGAGAAGAGATCTCCAAACTTTTTTCCTATGTAAACGCCGGCAAAAGAAATGATAAAGGTTGTCAGGCCAATCAGGCCTACGGCAGTCAGCATTAGCAGGAGGGTAGAGGCTCCGACGACAGAGGGGAGGATTATTCCTGTTGCCAAAGCGTCGATACTGGTAGCTATCGCCATTACCATCAGCATTTTAAAGCTGATAGGATCCCGGCATTCCTTTGGTTCATGGCTTTTGGCCTCTTTTACGGCGTCATAAACCATTTTGCCGCCGATATATCCCAATAAAATGAACGCTACCCAATGATCAACCGACTCGATGATACCCCTTCCTGCGATTCCGACCAGCCAGCCTATAGTAGGCATGACCGCCTGAAAAGCTCCAAACGCTAAAGCGATGCCAAGCGCGTGTTTCAGCTTGAGATTTCTGGTAACCGCTCCATTGGTCAAAGCAACCGCAAACGCGTCCATGGAAAGGCCCACGGCGATTCCAAACAACGCAAGATAATCCATTTTAACTCCTCCCAGGTATACAGATTCTTTATACTATATCACAATTATATTTTGAAAGCAATAAAATATGGCCGTGCTCAGGTAAAAAGGCATATAAAATTTATGCTTCAGAATTTAGGGCTTTTTTTAGCTGCTTCCGAGCTGCTTTTTGAGCTTCCAGAGCCCCGGCTTTTCCAGGATGAAGCGGCGTGACGAAACTTGGGGGAGCTCTTTGTAAGAAGCGAAGGATCGGAAACCGGACCGTTTCTCCAGATAATGCTTAAAGGCTCGATTAAATAACTAGGGACAGACATTGGAACTCCTCCCGGATAAAGAAATGACTTGCCTTATTATACCCTGTTTTTTGAAGAACATTTGAGAAGCAATTTGCCATTTAACGAAGAAAATGATACAATAAACTGTAACCCTAACAGGGTTCTAATCCAAACAAAAGGGCGTGGTTGTTGTGATCGCTGTGATAGATTATGGCGCTGGAAATCTGCAGAGCGTAATAAAAGCGCTCCATTATATCGGCTGCGACGCTGTTATTACCAAGGATAAACAGGTTTTGCAAAACGCGGATGGAGCGATTTTACCCGGAGTAGGTTCCTTTGCTGACGCGATGGACTGCATGAAGGCTTCGGGCCTGACGGAATCGGTGATTGGTTATGCCAATAGCGGAAAGCCCTTTTTGGGGATCTGCTTGGGGCTTCAGCTTTTGTTTGAAGCCAGCGAGGAAAGCCCTGGGGCGAAGGGGCTGGGGCTTTTGAAAGGAAAAATCACAAAAATTCCGGCTGGAGAGGGGCTGAAAATTCCCCATATGGGGTGGAACGACCTGACGATCCCCAGCCGGACCGGGCTGTTTGCCGGGATCACAGGAAACCCTTACGTGTATTTTGTCCACTCCTATTATTTGACTGCCGACGATCCGGCCATTGTTTCATCGAGGACGAGCTACGGCGTCTCCATTGACGCTTCGGTGCAGAAGGGAAATATTTTCGCCACACAATTCCATCCGGAAAAAAGCGGAAGCGCCGGTTTAGATATGCTGCGTAACTTCGCGGCCATTACCAGAGGGGAGGAACGCTGAATGCATGCTAAAAGAATTATCCCGTGCCTGGATGTGAAAAACGGCAGGGGGGTGAAGGGCACCAGCTTTGTGAATTTGCGGGATGCCGGCGATCCGGTAGAAGCGGCGGTCGCCTACGACCGGCAAGGCGCGGATGAACTGGTGCTGCTGGATATCACCGCCTCCTCCGATGCCAGAGGCATTATGCTGGATATCGTCAGCCGGGTGGCTGAAAAAATCTTTATTCCCTTTACCGTAGGCGGGGGCATCCGTACGGTAGAGGACTTTACTCAGCTCCTGCGGGCCGGTGCGGATAAGGTTTCTGTCAATTCTGCGGCGATCAAGCGGCCGGAGATTATTAATGAGGCGGCGTATAAGTTCGGCAGCCAGTGCGTGGTAGTGGCCATTGACGCCAAGCGCCGTGAAACAGGCGGCTGGGATGTCTATATTAACGGCGGACGAATCAATATGGGAATCGATGCTGTGGAATGGGCCGTGGAAGCGGAACACCGGGGCGCGGGAGAGATTCTGCTGACCAGCATGGACTGCGACGGCGTGAAAGAGGGCTACGATTTGGACCTGACCCGAGAGGTTTCCCGGCGGGTGGGTATTCCGGTGATCGCTTCCGGAGGCGCGGGAAGGCTTTCCCATTTTTATGACGCGTTCACTCTGGGAAAGGCAGATGCGGTTTTAGCGGCTTCCTTGTTCCATTTTGGGGAAATCTCTATCCCGGAGCTTAAGACCTATCTGGCGGGGAGAGGGATTTCTGTTAGAAGATGAATACATTTTCTTTCGAAAAATTTTCTTCCTTATGAAAAACGCCAAAAATTTCCGTTTTCAGCCTTGGCCCCTGGAATCCCTTGAAATCGCTATTTTAAAAATGGTATAATAATACCGGTATTACAAAGAAAGTCAGCCTTCCGGCTTAAGCGTTCCAAGCATCTGTTGGAACGTTTTCTTTTGAGGGCCGCGCCGTAAGGCTTACAAAACTTCGTGTGGGGGAAAGCAGAATGGCAGAAATGGCAAAAACGCCGCGATTTACCAAAGAGGAAATCATACGCATCGTGAAGGAGCAGAATATCCGCTTTGTGCGCTTGCAGTTTACTGATATTTTCGGACAGTGCAAGAATGTAGCCATTACGGAAAGCCAACTGGAAAAGGCGCTGGCAAATAAATGCATGTTTGACGGCTCCTCTATTGAGGGCTTCGTGCGGATTGAGGAATCCGATATGTATCTGTATCCGGATTTAGACAGCTTTATGATCTATCCCTGGAAGCAGGAGCACGGCAAGGTAGCCCGCCTGATCTGCGACGTCCATAAAACCGATGGAGCTCCCTTTGAGGGCGACCCCAGAAGCATTTTGCGCCGCATCCTGGCAGAGGCCGCTAAAATGGGCTTTACCTTTAACGTGGGTCCGGAGTGCGAATTCTTCCTGTTCCAGACTGACGATGAGGGGTATCCCACGACCACCACTATCGACCACGGAAGCTATTTCGAGCTGGGCCCTGTGGACCGGGGGGAAGACGCTCGGAGGGATATTTGCCTGACTCTGGAGGATATGGGCTTTGAGATCGAGGCTTCCCATCATGAATGCGCTCCGGGGCAGCACGAAATTGATTTTAAATACAGCGAGGCGCTTACTGCCGCCGATAATATAATGACCTTTAAGCTGGCGGTAAAATCTATTGCGGAGCGCCATAAGCTCCACGCCACCTTTATGCCCAAGCCTCTGTTTAACGAAGCGGGTTCCGGTATGCATATCAATATGTCTCTTTGCCGGGATGGCGAAAATGTATTCGCGGACCCTGGCGATCCCAATGGACTTTCTAAAATCGCCTATCATTTTATCGCTGGGATCATGGACCACGCTAAGGGTATGACCGCGATCACCAATCCGATCGTCAATTCCTATAAGCGCCTGGTACCAGGCTATGAGGCGCCGGTTTATATCGCCTGGTCGGCGCAGAACCGCAGCCCGCTGGTCAGAGTGCCGGCGGCTAGAGGAGCGGGTACCAGAATCGAACTGAGAAACCCGGATCCCTCAGCGAATCCTTACCTGGTGCTGGCGGTTTGCCTGGCTGCGGGCTTGGATGGCATTAAACGGGAATTAATGCCCCCGGCTTCGACTGACAGCAATGTGTTTAAGCTGACCGACGACGAGCGGGAGGCTATGGGAATCGAAAATATTCCGGACAATTTGGACCGGGCGGTCCGGGCGATGAAAAAGGACAGCCTGATCCATAGAACTTTGGGTTCACATGCGTTTATGAAATATGTGGCCTATAAACAAAAGGAATGGAATCAGTATCGTAACGTGGTAACAGAGTGGGAAATTAAAAATTATCTGAGCAGATATTAATTAACGGGCGCTAAGCTTGTTATTATGATAAAGGAGATCCTGCCAATGCTGAACTTGAAGCTGCCTGACCAGTACAACACAGGCATGTCGATTCGGGAAACAGAAGTTGCCATCAAGCTGATTAAAGATTTTTTTGAACGGGAACTATCTGAGGCGCTTGCCCTGACCCGGGTTTCCGCGCCTCTGTTTGTGAGCCCGGATTCCGGCTTGAACGACAATTTGAACGGTATAGAGCGCCCTGTTACCTTTGGAATCAAGGAACTGGATGACGCGCCGGTGGAGATTGTCCACTCCTTGGCAAAATGGAAGCGCATGGCGTTAAAACGCTACGGGTTTTGTAAGGGTGAAGGACTTTACACAGATATGAACGCAATCCGCCGGGATGAAGATACGGATAATCTTCACTCTATTTACGTAGACCAATGGGACTGGGAAAAGATTATCGGCAAGGAAGAACGCACCATTGATACCTTGAAAACCGTGGTAAATCAAATCTACGAGGTTTTAAAGCGTACGGAAATGTACGTCGCTTCTTTTTATCCTCAGATTAAGCCGGTGCTGCCGAAGCATATTACCTTTGTCACTACCGCAGAGCTGGAGGACCGCTACTGCGGCCTCACCACAAAAGAACGGGAGCGCCAAATCGTGAAGGAGCACGGCGCGGTGTTCCTGATGGGAATCGGCGGGGCGTTGAGAAACGGAAAGCCTCATGATGGCAGAGCGCCCGATTACGATGACTGGACCTTAAATGGAGATATTATCGTGGATTATCCTATGCTGGATACTGCCCTGGAGCTTTCCTCGATGGGAATCCGGGTAGATGCGAAGGCGTTAAGGGCTCAGCTTGAAATTGCTGGATGTATGGAACGGGCGGAGCTGCCGTTCCAAAAGGCATTGTTAAACAATGAGCTTCCCGATACCATCGGCGGAGGAATCGGACAGTCCAGAATCTGTATGTTTTTCCTGCGCCGCGCTCACATCGGCGAGGTGCAGGCGTCGATTTGGCCGGAGGAAACCATCCGGCTCTGCGAGGAACATAATATCCATTTGCTGTGAAAATAGCAGCGGAGGAAAAGCGGGATTGGCCGGCTTCCATCCGCTGCTTTTCTTGTTTTCAGCTTAGGACAAGATCTAATTCTGATTTCTCCTGCGGCTTCTATTGTAACTTAAGCCAAAACCCAGAGAGGGCACCGAAGGTTTTTCTAGTGAAATGTGGGAATTTCTCAATCTCTTTTTTCAATTATTGCGAAAGTTGCCGAGGCAAGGTATAATAAAAATAGATTTGTGGCCAGTGAAGGAAATATGAGCTGTGATTTAAAAGGAGGCATTCAATCATGCAAAAAGCACAAATGATGTATGAGGGAAAGGCGAAAAAGGTTTACGCTACCGATGACGACCGGTATGTGATCGTATCGTATAAGGATGACGCGACCGCGTTCAACGGCCAGAAAAAGGGCACGATTGTGGGAAAAGGCGTTGTCAATAATAAAATGTCCAACTATTTGATGCAGATGCTGGAGAAAAACGGCGTGAAGACTGACTATGTGGAGGAACTGAACGACCGGGAAACTGTTTTGAAAAAGGTTGAAATCGTTCCTCTGGAGGTTATTGTCCGCAACAAGGCAGCCGGCAGCTTTTCCAAGCGTCTCGGCGTTGCTGAGGGAACTGAGCTGAAATGCCCCATTTTAGAATTCTGCTACAAGGATGACGCGCTGGGAGACCCGATGGTCAATGAATACCATGTGCTGGCCATGGGCTACGCCACCAGGGAGGAATTGGATACGATTACCTCCATGACATTTCGGATCAACGACCTGCTAAAGGAGTTTTTCGCTAAGACCGGCGTAGAGCTGATTGATTTCAAGCTGGAGTTCGGCCGCTGTGACGGCGAAATCCTTCTGGCGGATGAAATTTCTCCCGATACCTGCCGCTTCTGGGATATCAAAACTCACGAGAAGCTGGACAAGGACCGTTTCCGCAGGGATATGGGCGGCGTAGAGGAAGCGTACGCAGAGATGATGAAGCGCGTAGGACTCGCTTGATTTAGGATGGTGCCATGTTGAATCATTCTTACTGGAATTCCAAAGAACAAAATGGAATAGAACCAGCCGAAAAGCCGCATGAAGAATGCGGCGTTTTCGGTTTGTATGGAGACGACGTCATGCCTCCGGCTTACGCCGCTTACAATGGCCTTTTAGCCCTGCAGCACCGTGGACAGGAAAGCTGCGGCATCGCTGTGAACGACCGGGGCGTAGTTTCCTATCATAAGGATATGGGACTGGTCAGCGAGGTGTTTCATCCCAAGGATTTGGACAAGCTTTCCGGGCAGATGTGCGTCAGCCATGTGCGGTATTCTACCGCTGGTGACAGTGTGCCGGAAAACGCCCAGCCTCTGGTGATGCGGTATATCAAGGGGACCTTGGCCATCGCCCATAACGGTAACCTGACAAACGCTCATGAAATCCGCCGGGAGCTGGAGCACCGGGGGGCGATTTTCCAAACTACCATTGATTCTGAGGTAATCGCCTATATTATCGCCAGAGAACGGATGCACAGTGGCTCCATCGAGGAGGCGGTCCGCAGGACCATGCCTCAGATCCAAGGAGCTTATTCCCTGCTGGTGATGAGTCCTCAGAAGCTGATTGCCGCCAGAGATCCCAATGGGTTCCGCCCCTTGTGTATGGGCAGGCTTGGCAAAGGATACGTATTTGCCAGCGAGACCTGTGCCCTGGATGCCTGCGGCGCGGAATTTGTCCGGGATGTGGAACCGGGAGAAATCGTGGTGGTGGATCCCAGCGGGGTGAAGTCCATCCGGGACCACTGCACCGGGAGGATTTCTCCGTGCATTTTTGAGTATATCTATTTTGCCAGGACAGACAGCGTGATCGACGGAGTCAGTGTGTATGAGGCGAGGAAAGAAGCGGGCCGGCTTTTGGCACGGCAGCATCCGGTAGAGGCCGATCTGGTGATCGGCGTGCCGGAATCCGGAATCGACGCGGCCATAGGCTACAGTGAGGAGTCCGGGATTCCCTATGAAAAGGGCATTGTAAAAAATAATTACATTGGCCGGACCTTTATTAAGCCGACCCAGCAGGAACGGCGCAACAGCGTGCGGATCAAGCTTAACCCGCTGGTTACCGCAGTAAAGGGAAAGCGGATCGTTATGCTGGATGACTCCATTGTCCGGGGAACCACCTGCGACCGTATTGTGAGCATGCTGCGGGAGGCGGGGGCTAAGGAGGTCCATTTGCGGATCAGCTCGCCGCCCTTTACCTGGCCTTGCTATTACGGAACGGATATCCCGTCTAAAAACGAGTTAATCGCCTGTAAAATGTCGGTGGAGGAAATCGGAAAGCTCAGCGGCGCGGATTCTATCGGATTTTTGGAGCTCGACAGCCTGTGCCAGATGATCGGCAAGCGGGAAAAATGCTTCTGCGACGCCTGCTTTACGGGGAATTATCCGGCGCCGGTTCCGAAGCACATCATGGAAGGCAAGCCAGAGCAGCGCTGTACTCCCGTACACCGTTAAGGAGGATTATTGATGAAAGATATTTATGAATCTCCCTTGTCGTCCCGCTATGCGGATCAAAAGATGAAATACCTGTTTTCTCCGGATATGAAATTCCGCACCTGGAGAAAGCTGTGGATCGCTTTGGCGGAAGCGGAAAAGGAGCTGGGCCTGCCGGTGACCCAGGAGCAGATCGATGAGATGAAGGCTCACCAGGACGATATCAATTATGATGTGGCGGAAAAACGGGAAAAGGAAGTCCGTCACGATGTCATGTCTCATGTATACGCTTTCGGCGTCCAGTGCCCGAAGGCGAAACCGATTATTCACTTGGGGGCTACCTCCTGCTATGTAGGGGACAATACCGACGTGATTATTATGACGGAGGCCCTAAGGCTGGTGCAGAAAAAGCTGGTGGGAGTCATCAGCACTCTGTCCGAGTTTGCAAGAAAGTATAAAGACCTGCCTACGCTGGCGTTTACCCATTTTCAGCCGGCACAGCCTACCACGGTAGGAAAGCGGGCCTGCCTGTGGATTCAGGATCTTCTGATGGATTTGGAAGACGTGGAATACCAGCTTTCCAAGGCGAAGCTGCTGGGCTCTAAGGGAACCACAGGCACCCAGGCCAGCTTTTTGGAGCTGTTTGAGGGTGACCATAGCAAATGCCGCAGGTTGGATCAGCTGATCGCGGAAAAAATGGGCTATCAGTCCTGCTTTGCTGTTTCCGGCCAGACCTATTCCAGAAAGCTGGACAGCCAAATGCTCAACGTGCTGGCGGGAATCGCCCAGAGCGCGGCTAAATTTTCCAACGATATCCGCCTTTTGCAGCATTTGAAAGAGGTGGAAGAGCCCTTTGAGAAAAATCAGATCGGCTCCTCCGCCATGGCTTATAAGCGGAACCCCATGAGAAGCGAGAGAATCGCTTCTCTGGCCCGGTATGTGATGGTAGATACACTGAACCCCTATATGACGGCGGCGACCCAGTGGTTTGAGCGCACCCTGGACGACTCGGCTAATAAGCGCCTGAGCGTTCCGGAGGCGTTCCTGGCCGTGGACGCAATTCTGAATTTGTATATGAATGTGTCCGACGGCCTGGTGGTTTATCCTAAGGTGATTGAACAGCGGCTGAAAAAAGAACTGCCCTTTATGGCTACGGAAAACATTATGATGGACGCGGTCAAACGCGGGGCGGACCGTCAGGAGCTTCACGAGAGGATCCGCGTACATTCTATGGCGGCTTCCAGGGTAGTGAAGGAGGAAGGCGGCGAAAATGACCTGTTGGAGCGTATCGCGGCGGATCCGATTTTCGGCGTCACCATGGAGGAACTGGAGGAAATCATGCTGCCTGAAAAGTATGTGGGCCGAGCTCCTCAGCAGACCGAGGATTTTCTGAACCATGAGGTGGCCAATGCTTTGCAGAAATATGAAGACCTGAAAGTCGAGCAGGCGGAAATCAACGTTTAAGTATGAAAAAACCCGGAGGAAGTAAGAATTTTTACAAAAATCATCTTCCTTCGGGTTCTGTTTTATGGTATGATAATTACCGTGTGTTGTTCTAATTTTAAATTGGAGGATTCAGACTTATGGTGAAAGCGATCGTAGGCGCCAACTGGGGCGACGAAGGCAAGGGAAAGATCACGGATGTAATGGCCGCGCAGTCAGATGTGGTAATCCGTTTTCAGGGCGGCAGCAACGCTGGCCATACCATTATCAATAATTATGGCAAATTCGCTCTGCATCAGCTTCCTTCGGGGGTATTTTACAGCCATATCACGAATATTATAGGTAATGGCGTCGCGTTCAGCGTTGAGAATTTCGTCAAGGAGATGAAATCCTTAAAAGAGCGGGGCGTTCCGGAGCCGCATATTTTGATTTCTGACCGGGCGCAGATTGTCATGCCCTATCATATTATGTTCGATGTATATGAGGAGGAGCGGCTTTCCTCCAGAAGATTTGGTTCCACCAAATCCGGCATTGCGCCTTTTTATGCGGATAAGGTGAGCAAAATCGGCTTCCAGATCAACGAGCTGTACGATGACGAAAGCAGCCTGCGGGAAAAGGTAGTTCACGTCCTTGAGATTAAAAACGCTACCTTACAGAATCTTTACCATAAAGAGCCGCTTACCGTGGATGAGGTTTTCGATAAACTGATGGAGTACAAAGAGGCCATCGCCCCCTATGTGGCGGATACCTTCGACTTTATGTATCGAGCTGTTAAGGAAGGAAAAAATATCCTTCTGGAGGGCCAGCTAGGCGCCTTGAAGGATACGGATTTTGGCATTTATCCCATGGTGACCTCCTCCAATACCATTGCGGGCTACGGCGCGGTAGGCGGAAGCGGGATTCCTCCTTATGAAATCAAAGAAGTAATTACCGTGGTCAAGGCCTATTCCAGCGCGGTAGGAGCCGGCGAGTTTGTCAGCGAGATTTTTGGCGAGGAAGCGGATGAGCTGCGGCGCAGAGGCGGCGACGGCGGAGAGTATGGGGCCACTACCGGCCGTCCCAGAAGAATGGGATGGCTCGATTTAGTCGCGACCCGTTACGGCTGCCGTGTGCAGGGCACCACCAGCATTGCTTTTACAGTTTTGGATGCCCTGGGTTATTTAGATGAGATCCCTGTCTGCGTAGGCTATGAGCTGGATGGCAAGCGGATTGATTCGTTCCCGTCTACTACAAAGCTTAAGAGAGCGAAGCCGATCCTGGAGGTTCTTCCCGGCTGGAAATGCGATATCCGTGGAATCAAAAAATATGAGGATTTGCCGGAGAATTGCAGAAAGTATGTGGAGTTCGCGGAAAAAGAAATCGGTATCCCGATCGGCATAGTTTCCAATGGACCCGCCCGTGATGATATTATCTACAGAAATACGAAATAAAAGCTGATCATACGTTGAGTCGGAGATCAAGATATGAGGTGAGTAATCTTGTGTGGAATCGTTGGCTATATCGGCTATGAACAGGCGGCCCCTCTTTTGCTGAAGGGCCTGGAAAAGCTGGAGTACCGCGGATATGATTCTGCCGGTATCGCCGTTTATGACGGCTCCGGCCTTGAAATTTATAAATCAAAGGGCCGCTTAAAAATACTAAGCGATATGATTGAAGGCGGCGCAAAGGTCAAAGGAACCGTTGGCATCGGTCATACCAGATGGGCTACTCACGGAGAGCCGTCTGATATTAATTCCCATCCTCAGGTAAGCGATTCCGGCCGCTTCGCCGTAGTGCATAACGGCATCATCGAAAACTATATGTCTTTGAAAGAATATTTGATCAATCATGGCGTGGAGTTCGTTTCCGAGACAGATACTGAGGTTATCGCGCAGCTTTTCGAGTACTATTATGACGGCGATATGCTGGACACCATGCTTAAGGTTTTAGCCAAGGTGGAGGGCTCCTATGCTATCGGCGTGATCAGCCAGGAACATCCGGATGAACTGCTCGCGGTGCGGAAGGACAGTCCATTGATTGTAGGAATTGGAGAAGGGGAAAACTTTATCGCATCGGATATTCCCGCGATTTTATCCCATACCCGTGATATTTACCGGCTGGAGGATAATGAGATCGTGGCGCTGAAGGCCGACAGCATTACCGTGTATAATATGGAGAAAGAGGTTGTCTCCAAAACGCCGTTTCATGTAGATTGGGATGTTTCCTCTGCGGAAAAGGGCGGCTATGAGCACTTTATGTTTAAGGAAATTATGGAACAGCCGGAGGCGATTCGAAAAACCATCAGCCCCCGACTTAAAAATGGAAAAATTGTCCTGGATGACGTTTCGCTCTCCAAGGAGGATTTAGAGAAAATCAGCAAAATTGTGGTTTTAGCCTGCGGTTCCGCTTATCACGTTGGAATGAACGCGAAATATATCCTGGAAAAAATCGCGCGGATCCCGGTAGAGGTTGATTTGGCCTCGGAGTTCCGGTACCGTGATCCTATTATCGATGAAAGCGTTTTAGTTTTGGTCATCAGTCAGTCCGGCGAAACCGCCGACACTTTGGCGGCCTTGAGAGAAGCGAAGCGATTGGGCGCGCGGGTTATTTCGATTGTAAACGTAGTGGGCAGTTCTATCGCCAATGATTCCGACGACGTTCTTTATACCTGGGCTGGTCCGGAGATTGCGGTAGCGACTACCAAGGCTTACAGCACTCAGTTGGCTGTGGTCTATTTATTGGCCCTTTATCTGGGAGAAAAGCGGAATACCATTACGACTGAACAGTTAGAGCGGTATGTGAAGGGTTTAGAGAATCTTCCGAATCAAATCCAGGAGATTCTGGAACATCAGGAAACGATTCAATATTTGGCCTCCCAGTATTTTAATTCCAGAGATATTTTCTTTATCGGAAGAAATTTAGATTACTCCATGTCATTGGAAGGCTCTCTGAAGCTGAAGGAAATTTCTTATATCCATTCCGAGGCTTATGCGGCCGGAGAATTGAAGCATGGAACAATTTCCTTAATTGAAGATGGGACTTTGGTGGTTTCTCTGGCGACCCAGGATATGCTGTTTGATAAGATGATGAGCAATGTCAAAGAAGTAAAGGCCAGAGGCGCTGTTGTTTTAGGCTTGACCACTGAAAAGCATAAAGAAATAGAAAAAACAGCGGATCATGTGTTTTATATTCCCAGTACAGAGGATATCCTGCTGCCTTCTTTGGCGGTAGTTCCGTTGCAGCTCTTTGCGTATTATGTGGCCTCTATGAAAGGCTGCGACATTGATAAACCTAGGAATTTAGCGAAATCCGTAACTGTTGAATAGAGAGGAATGTCGAAATTGTTGGGAAATGAAGCAATCCTAATTTTAGATTTTGGCGCTCAGTACAGCCAGTTGATTGCCCGGCGTGTCCGTGATTTAAATGTGTTTTGCGAAATAAAGTCTTATCAGATCTCTGCGGATGAGATTGCAAAGAAGGGCTATAAGGGCATCATTTTTTCCGGTGGACCAAACAGTGTTTATGCTGAGAAGGCCCTTCGTTGCGATCCGGACATATTTTCCCTGGGAATCCCGGTCCTCGGTATTTGCTACGGCGCTCAATTAATGGCCCATTTATTGGGAGGTACGGTTCAACAGTCTGATGCCAGAGAATACGGTAATACTATGGTTCATGTAGAAACGGATTCCCCGGTGTTTTTTGGCGCGCAGCAGGAAAATATTTGCTGGATGAGCCATACCGATTATATTTCGAAAGTTCCGGAAGGCTTTCGAGTGATTGCTCAAACTGAGGGCTGTCCGGTAGCCGCAATGGAAAATCAAGAAAAGAAGCTGTATGCGTTTCAATTTCATCCGGAGGTAGAACACTCGAGAGAAGGAAATTTCTATTTAAAAAACTTTCTCTACGCTGTTTGCGGCTGTAAAGGCGATTGGGTTATGTCTTCGTTTGTTAAAGATACGATTCAAAGCTTAAAGGAAAAGATCGGCGATAAAAAGGTGCTCTGTGCTTTATCTGGAGGAGTAGATTCCTCTGTGGCGGCTTTGCTGGTTCATAAAGCGGTAGGTAAGCAGCTGACTTGTATTTTTGTAGACCATGGCTTGCTGCGTAAGGATGAGGGTGATCAGGTAGAAACCGTATTCCGCAAGCAATTTGATATGAATTTGATCCGAGTCAATGCAAAGGATCGGTTCTTATCAAAATTAGCGGGAGTATCCGAACCAGAAAAAAAACGTAAAATTATCGGCGAAGAGTTTATCCGGGTGTTCGAAGAGGAATCTCAAAAGCTTGGTAAAATTGAGTTCTTGTGCCAAGGGACTATCTATCCGGATGTAGTCGAGAGTGGAGTAGGGGAAGCCGCCGTGATTAAAAGCCATCATAATGTTGGCGGACTGCCGGAGGATGTTGGCTTTGAAGGAATTATCGAACCCTTAAGAGATTTGTTTAAGGATGAGGTTCGCCAAGCTGGTCTGGAACTTGGAATCCCAGGTTCTTTAGTATGGAGGCAGCCTTTCCCGGGCCCCGGCCTTGCGATCCGGATTATGGGTGATATCACGGCTGAAAAGCTTGAGATTCTAAAGAATGCAGACGCTATTTTCCGTGAGGAAATCGCCTCCGCAGGATTAGATCGGAAAATCAGCCAGTATTTTGCAGTGCTAACAGGAATAAAAAGCGTAGGCGTAATGGGGGATGGAAGAACCTATGATAATACCATTGCCCTAAGAGGAGTAACAACCTCTGATTTTATGACAGCGGATTGGGCTAGAATTCCTTACGAAGTTTTAGAAAAGGTTTCCAACCGTATTATCAATGAAGTCAGTAACGTGAATCGTGTGGTTTATGATATTACCTCTAAGCCGCCTGCGACCATTGAGTGGGAATAATACAATGAACTCAACAAACCCAGTGTTTATGCGGGTTTGCGGCGTTCTGAGAAGTCTTTTGATAACAATTTGATAACAGCCATACAAGTGCCATTATTCTTGTAATCCGATGGTTTGCGGGTTATGGAATGATAAAAGGCGGCTTGTGTGGTGGAAGAAATCCATATTACAAAGCCCTTAGCTGTGGGTAATCACTCATAGCTAAGGGCTTTTTGTCGTTCTTATTCATCTTTTTTGAGCTTGTCCTGAAATGCCTCCACCAGCGTATCGCTTAACTCTTGCGAAGGGACTTTCGCCCAAAGCTGCGTGGTATCGTATTTCGGATAGTAGTAACGCCAGCGGTCATAATCGTCCTTGCTGATTTCACCGGCAGAGAGCTTGTCCGCCTGCTCTTTCCAAGCATAGAGCATTTGCAGCAGCTCGTAAGCCTCTTTGCCCTTGTCTTTGCTGACTTTCAGGCAAACTTCTCCGTCTGCTTCGCTGACGGTCAGCCCATAAACATCTTCAAGGGTGAATAAGGTGTGCATAAGACCGATCTGACTGTCAATGTCAGGAACATCAAGAGCCTGCGGGGAAACATCAAGCACCTGCGCCAGTGCAGCCGTTAAATCCGCCTTTGGTTTGCGGGAGCCGGTTTCGTATTGCGCTAAGCGCACATCGGCGCTTCTTTCGGGAAAGCCGACAGCCGTACCGAGATATTTTTGCGTCATACCACGCAGAAGTCTGAAAAAATGGATTCTCTCACCAATCGCCATAGTGTTTACACTCCTCGCTTATGTATCTGCACATAGTATAGCAGATATGTTTAGTGAAAGTCAAGAGAAAATAAAACAAAAAAGTTTAATATTTTCTCCAAAACCGCTTGACAAAAGCAAATATGCTTAGTATAATAGGGGCACATTAAGCAAATAAGTTTAATTTAATAGCCGTCGTGCGTTACGGTAATGGCGTACCCGCCCGGGCAAATCGGAAGGCGGCAAGAAAGTATTCCGACACGAAATAAATGAAATTGAAAAACAGAAGGGAAGGTGATTTTTATGGGAAATAGATTTATCCGTGCCGATGATGTGGCACAGGAACTAAATGTATCGAAGCCCTATGCCTATAAGCTCATCAGAAAACTGAATGAGGAACTGAAAGCAAAGGGGTTTATTACGATTGCAGGGCGTGTCAACCGCCAGTATTTTTACGAAAGGCTCTACGGAGCCGGAAAGGAGAAGGAATAATGCCGGTATTCAAAAATGAGGACAACGGTTCTTGGTATGTGATGGCAAGGTATGTGAACTGGAAAGGCGAGCGCAAGCAGAAATGCAAGCGTGGCTTTACCACAAAGAAAGAAGCACAGGAATGGGAGCGAATGTTCCAGTTGCAGAATTCCTCTGACCTTGATATGAGTTTTGAAGCTTTCACGGAGCTGTATATCCGAGATGTGAAAAACCGCTTGAAGGAAAACACTTGGCTGACGAAGGAGCATATTATCCGCACAAAAATACTGCCCTTTTTCGGCAAGCTGAAAATCAGCGAGATTTCTACAAAAGAAATCATCACTTGGCAGAACGAAATGCTTGCCTATCGTGACGAGAGGAAAAAGCCTTATTCGCAGACTTATCTGAAAACGCTGCACAACCAGCTTTCCGCCATCTTTAACCACGCTGTACGCTATTATGAACTGCGCTCTAATCCAGCCGCAAAGGTGAGAAATATGGGCAGTGAGGAACACAGGGAAATGCTGTTCTGGACGAAAGAGGAATACAAGAAGTTTGCCTTTGAGATGATGGACAAGCCCATTTCCTTTTACGCCTTTGAAATGCTCTACTGGTGCGGTATTCGGGAGGGGGAACTGCTGGCCCTGACCCCGGCAGACTTTGACTTTGAGGCCGGGACGGTGAAAATCAGCAAGTCCTATCAGCGGCTCCACGGCAAGGACGTCATTACCACGCCAAAGACGAAGAAAAGCAACCGCACCATTAAAATGCCCAACTTCCTCTGTGACGAGATGAAGGATTACCTGGGGATGCTCTACGGTATCAAGAAGAAGGAGCGCATTTTCACCATCACGAAAAGCTATCTCCACCATGAGATGGACAGAGGGGCGAAGTCGGCAGGGGTCAAGCGTATCAGAATCCACGACCTCCGGCATTCGCACATCTCACTTCTGATTGACATGGGCTTCTCCGCTGTGGCGATTGCTGACCGTGTGGGGCATGAGAGTATCGAGATCACCTATCGCTATGCCCACCTGTTTCCGTCCAAGCAGACGGAAATGGCAGACAAATTGGACTTTGAAAGGATGGGAGCGTAATGTCAGCTAAGAATTTGGACACTCACAACCGCTGGAGGAACAAGACCGTGGCCTTCCGGGTATCCCCGGAGGAAAACAAGCAGATTGACGCCGCTGTGCGGCTCTCTGGCCTGACGAAGCAGGACTACATCACCCGCCGCCTGACCTGCAAAGACGTGGTAGTACAGGGCAATCCGAGAGTTTACAAGGCGCTGCGCGACCAGCTTGCCGCTGTGCTGAACGAGCTGCGGCGCATTGAAGCGGGCGGCAGCGTAAGTGACGAGCTGCTGGATGTGATCGAAATGATTGCAGCCATCATGGACGGCATGAAAGAGGAAAATGCCTATGGAGAATGAAAATAGCAAAAAGAAAACGACCGCCCCGGACACATCTGTTGGCGCAGATGATGGGCAGCCGCTTCACAATTCAACTGAGAACAGTATATCCGCTTTTGAGGGAGAAATCAACGGTGATTTTCAAAACAGCACGGAAAGTCTGGATGAAATCTACCGCAGGATGCAGCGGTTGACCGATCCGCATTACCTGCACACGATCTCCATGACCGAGCTGTACCAGACCGCATATCAGAGCAGGCCGCCCATTATCGACGGCTTGCTCTACGCGGGCGCGTACATCCTCGCAGGTGCGCCAAAGATCGGCAAATCATTTCTGGTGGCGCAGATTGCCTATCATGTCAGCACCGGCAAAGCGCTGTGGGACTACGAAGTCCATCCCGGTACGGTGCTGTACCTTGCCTTGGAGGACGACTTTCAGCGCATCCAGAGCCGTATGTTCATGATGTACGGCGTCAACGACACCGACCGGCTGCACTTTGCAACCGCTGCGGGCAAGATTGGAAACGGGCTGGACGAGCAGCTTGAGAGTTTTGTGCGGGAGCATCCCGACACCAGACTCATTATCATTGACACCATGCAGAAAATCCGGGAAGTCGGCGGCGAGGCGTACAGCTACGCCAGCGATTATGAGATCATCGGTCGGCTCAAGCAGTTTGCCGACAAGCACTGCATCTGCGTTCTGACTGTTCACCACACCCGCAAGCAGCCTGCCGGTGACAGCTTCGAAATGATCTCCGGTACGACGGGACTGCTCGGCTGTGCGGACGGGTCGCTTCTCATGCAGAAGAAAAAGCGAACGGCATTGGAGGCAACCATCGACGTGGTGGGGCGCGACCAGCAGGATCAGATTCTCTATCTGAAAAAGGATGCCGCTACGCAGATTTGGAATCTTGAAAAGGTGGAGAACGAGCTGCACAAAGAGCCGCCCGATCATGTTCTGGAATCTGTTTCAAGGCTGGTGTCCGCAGAACAGCCGGTATGGACAGGCTCGCCCTCTGCGCTTGCCGATGCCGTCCATGCCGGCATGGCGGCAAATGCGCTGAGCAAGTATCTGAATGTGAAGTCCGGCAGGCTACTGGATGAATACCATGTCCGCTATGAGAACAAGGTTCGGCACGAAGGGCGGCGTATCACGCTGACCCTTGTAGCCGCAAACGAATAAGCTGCGCGACGGCTGCGACGGTTGCAACGGTAAATCTGATACCGCCAAAACAACCGTCGCAATCGTTGCGACCGTCGCGGAGAAAGGCCGGCAGCACGACCTTTCACTTTCCCCGTCCCCATCGAAAAATCCACAGAGTTGAGATGGATGTGGGCAGGAGATTATGCGCAGGAGTTATCTGCAAATAAGCTGCTGACCACGCTGGTTTTTGCGGTTTGTATCCACACACTGCAAACCGCAAAACCGGCAGAGGCTTCCGCAGAAGCCGCATACCCCCTCGGAGAGCCCACGATACTTTGCAGCCGCAGGATGAAAGTATCATAGTGGGTTATTACACTTCCGCAGAAGTGTCTCCCCGAAAGCTGCCCCGTCCTGCACAATCTGAAATCAGGAGGTAAACTGCCTATGGCAAGAGGCGACGGTATTCACCGTACCAGCGCAAGAAACGCAAGAATGAAAGACGCAGACATCGGCAACGCGCAAGCACACAACGAGCGCGAAAAATCATCGTATGTCAATCAGGACATCGTTCCTGAACGGACGCCATACAACGTCCATTTCAAAACACCAACCGCCGGGTACAAGGAGATGTTCGAGCAGATGCGCTCTGACGGTGTAATCTCCACACGCGGGTTGAAAGCGGATGCTGAGAAATTCGGAGAGCTGATCTTCGACGTCAATTCCGCATATTTCTTCAACCACGGCGGCTATGAATTTGCAAAACAATTTTACGCCGATGCCTACAAAGCTGCAATCAAAATTGTCGGCGGTGAGCAGTATATCCTTTCGGCGGTCATGCACGCTGACGAACGCAATCGCGCCATGTCGGATGCTTTGGGGCGGGACGTGTACCACTATCATCTTCATGTGATCTATATCCCCGTCGTGGAGAAACAAATCCTGTGGTCGAAACGCTGCAAGGATAAATCTCTGGTGGGGACGGTCAAGGAGACGATTCAGCAGGTCAGCATGAGCAAAAAGTGGGATTCCAAGCCCGCGCTGGACGAGAACGGTGAGCCGATTTTAAGCTCCAAGGGCAAACCCATTCTCAAGAAGTCCTACAGCGTTTTGCAGGATGATTTCTTCCGGTATATGCGCGACGCCGGGTACGACGATGTGGAGCGCGGCGAACGCGGCAGCTCCGAGGAACACCTGACAGTGACGCAGTTCAAGGTGCAGCAGGAGCAGGCGCGGCTGGCAGAACTCACAGAGCAGAACCGCCAGCAGGAGCAGCAGGCAGCGACGCTCGGAAAACAGATCGAAAAAATTCAGAATCAGCAGGTCGATGTGGCAGCCATCGAAAAGATTGAAGCGAAGCCCATTCCCTTTTCTACCAAGGTTGCCGTGGAGCGTGAGGATTTTGAACATCTGTCCAAGCTTGCAAAGAAGTACATTACAATCGAGAAAAAGGAATCCAAGCTGCAAAAGGCTCTGGACGCGGCAAACAGGCTGATTGCAAAGCTGAAAACAGAAATCGCCGGTTTGAAACAGGAGCTTTCCGAGTATAAATCCATTCGCAGCAAACTCCGTACATCGGACTTGGAACGCGAGAATGCAGAGCTTCGCGGAAAAGTTCAACTCTACGAGGATGTGATCCAGCGCAATAACCTTTGGCATTTCTTCCGTCCACGCAGAGAAAAAACAGCAATGCGTGACGATGCCCGCTGATGCCGTGTTGAGCTGAGAAAAACGGATTTTACCGAATGGGAGCGCCCAGATCGAGCAGCGTATCATCTGGGCGCTCCCCATTCAAAAGTCACCCTGCTTTTGCAGGTGTAGAGCTGACAAAAAATCTTGAAAATGCACCTGTTTCGCAGGGCAGGCAGAAATGGAGGCAATATGAAAACTGGACTGACCAAGCGGCAGAAAACGACCTGCATCTATTTTGACGAAGCCAGCAAAACCGTCGAAATTCAGACGCATAATACCGCGCTCAAAAAGCGGCTGACACAATATGCGGTGGCATATCCCAATCTGTGCAGGCAGACCGACGATGACGAACAGGGCGGTCTGACCTTTGAGATTGACCGCAGGCGCTTCGCTGTCCGATTGACCGCTCCGTATTCAGATGAGCGTCGGCGCGCGGCAAGCGAACTTGCCAAAGGAAATACAAATCGGTTGAGAAATGCAAAATGAGCATTAACCATGCGGGGAAAAATCAGGTACATAACCTTTCCCCATCATATTGAATTCAAACGAGAGGTGTGTTATAATGGGGAAAAATCAGGTATTGTTCTTGTCCCAGATGGAGGAAAGCAAAATGGCAAAGCAGGTTCACATCCGCGTAGATGATGATATTTATAAAGAACTCAGCGATTATTCTGTAGTTAGTGGGCAGTCCATGCAGGATTGCCTGTCTGTAGCAATCAGGCAAATGCTCGTCAAGGCGAAGGAAGAACCTTCTCAGAATCGTAATGGGTACACCTTTATTGATTTATTTGCAGGTATTGGCGGTATGCGACTTGCATTTGAATCAGCCGGGGGGCGCTGTGTTTATTCTAATGAATGGAACAAGTACAGCCAACAGACCTATTACGCAAACTTTGGTGTGCAACCGGACGGTGATATTACAAAGGTTCAGGCTGAAAGCATCCCGGATCATGATATTCTTGTAGCGGGATTTCCCTGTCAGCCGTTCTCAATCGCCGGGGTTTCAAAGAAAAACAGTTTGGGGCGTGCTACCGGATTTGAGGACAAGACCCAGGGAACGCTTTTCTTTGATGTATGCCGCATTCTGAAAGCAAAGCGTCCGAAAGCGTTTATGCTGGAGAATGTCAAAAATCTTTGCAGTCATGACAAAGGCAGAACTTTTCAAATTATCCAGGAATCTCTGCGGGAGCTGAACTACAAAGTATTTTTCCGGGTCATTGACGGAAAAGGCTATGTACCGCAGCACAGAGAGCGTATTGTCATTGTCGGCTTTGATAAAGAACGCTATGGAGAGGGTGTCAGTTTTTCTTTTGATCTGCACCCTTTGAAGAAGCAACCGGTCGTGCGTGATATTCTTGAAAAAGAGGTCAGCGAAAAGTATACGCTTTCAGATAAGCTCTGGATTTACCTTCAAAACTATGCTGCAAAGCACCGTGAAGCAGGCAATGGTTTTGGCTACGGAATCGCCCCCCTGGACGGAGTGACCAGAACGATCAGCGCCCGTTATTATAAAGACGGTTCTGAAATTCTGATCGAACAGCGCGGAAAGAATCCACGTCGTTTGACACCGCGTGAGTGTGCGAGATTGCAGGGCTTTCCAGACAGCTTCAAAATCCCGGTTTCGGATACGCAGGCATATCGACAGTTTGGAAATTCCGTTGTTGTTCCGCTTATGTCCGATGTCGCAAAGCTGATTGTTGCAAAGCTGGAACAACTCGATACTGATCCGCAAATCGAAATTGCTTTTCCAAATATTCCGCAGAGGAAGGTGATATAAATGCCAGAAGGATATGCAATTCAGGCAATACAGGCTGTTCTGAGCGGTCAGAGAGCTTATTGCAAGTTTCTTGCGGCAAATGATACCGGCTTGACCGGAGGGCATCAGGCGGGAATCTATATTTCAAAGCCGTCAATCCCCATCCTTTTTGATGAACCGGGTATCAAGGGGACGAACAAGGAAAAATGGGTAAAGGTCAAATGGCAGGACGGTATTGAAACAGATACCCGGTTTATTTACTACGGAAAGGGTACACGAAACGAGTATCGGATTACAAACTTCGGGCGCGGTTTTCCTTTCCTGCGACCGGAGTATACAGGGGCGCTTTTTGTATTTACAAAATGTGATGCTGAGGATTATCAGGCATTTGTACTGAATTCCGAAGAAGATATCGACCAGTTCCTTGACGCATTCGGCATCAGTCCAACAGAAACAAATCAGTTGATTGATGCTGGGCGGGTACAGGAAGAAACGCAGGAACGGATTGCCATTCAGGAGTTTATTGCAGGGCTGACAGTAGATTTTCCTCTCTCAGAAGAAATGTCCGCAGCAGCTCGTGACATTCAGAACCGTGTATATGACCATCTTGAATTTATCCGCACGAATCCTGACCGTAAGATCATCGACTGGACAAATACGGAGTATGCACTTTTCCGCGCGATTGAACACGCACGATATGGGGATGCCATAGCTCGCGGATTTACGTCCGTAGACGAATTTATCACGATGGCAAATATGGTTCTGAACCGCAGAAAGAGCCGCGCGGGAAAGAGTCTGGAGCATCACCTTTCTGCAATCTTTGACGGCAATGAAATCATATACACCGCACAGGCTGTTACAGAGGGCAACAAGAAACCGGACTTTATCTTCCCTTCGCAGGCATCGTATCATG
>ERZ860710.613-NODE-613-length-22429-cov-3.352150_pt1 | contig 22429 bp, 9 predicted proteins | sample MGYA00509974_ERZ860710 | MGnify/ENA primary metagenome ERZ860710 (study PRJEB30046, sample SAMN00715261) | human gut metagenome | study: EMG produced TPA metagenomics assembly of the A metagenome-wide association study of gut microbiota in type 2...
ACGCTCTTCAGAAGGGGACTATCTTCCTTTCTTCAACATTGAATCACCTGCCAGACAGGGAGTCATATTAGGAGTAGGCTGGTCGGGCACCTGGTATGCAGATGTATGCGCACAAGATAATCGTACAATATCCATGGCTTCGGGAATGAAAACCATGAAATTATACTTACGTCCACAGGAAACAATTCGTACCCCAAGTATCAGTCTGATGTTTTGGGAAAATATCGACCGGATGGCAGGACACAATAAATTCCGCCGTTTTGTCCTGGCGCACAAGTCACGGAAAATCAACGGAAAATTTGCCGAATATCCTCTTTCCAGCGGATTCAACTATCGGGACCCCGCACCTTGTACGGAATACTCATGCCTGACAGCCGATTATGCCATTGCCATGGTGAAACGTTACATACAGTTCGGATTGAAGCCCGAAGTATTCTGGCTGGATGCCGGATGGAACACCGATGCTGCAGACTTCGAACATGGCAAGACCTGGGCCAACACAGCCGGTAACTGGACTGTAGATACATTGCGCTTCCCCAAAGGACTTCGTCCTGTAGCCGACGAAATACACAAAGTAGGAGCTAAATTCATGGTCTGGTTCGAACCCGAGCGTGTCATCCGTGGTACCCAATGGGCAGTAGAACACCCCGACTGGATGCTCGACATTCCCGAACACAACAATGACACCTACCTACTGTTCGATCTGGGAAATCCGGAAGCCTGCCACTGGATGAGTAAATATATAGGCGATATGCTCGAAGAAAACGGCATAGACTATTACCGTCAGGATTTCAATATGCAGCCGGATATCTACTGGGCAGCCAACGATGAGCCCGGACGTACAGGAATGAAAGAGATACGACACATCGAAGGACTATACTACTTCTGGGATTATCTGCTGAACCGATTCCCGAACCTGCTCATAGACAACTGTGCCAGTGGGGGACGACGTATTGACTGGGAAACAATCGGCCGAAGCGCACCACTATGGAGGAGTGATTATTATCATTACGACGATCCGGACGGCTACCAATGTCACACGTATGGCCTGAATTTCTTCCTGCCTTTACATGGAACAGGTAGTTTACAGACCGATCCGTATTCTTTCCGCTCAAGCGTCAGCACAGCTTTGATTTATAACTGGAAAATAACCGATAAAAATGCCTCCGTTTACGAAATGCAACGTTGTCTGAAAGAATTCCACGAAATCAGACCTTACTATTACGAAGATTATTACCCACTGACGGGTACAGAAGACATGACGCGGGATGATATCTGGCTAGCCTATCAAATGCATCGTCCGTCGGACGACAGTGGTATTATCGTTGCTTTCCGCAGAACCGCCTCCAAAGACAAACAAATCACCGTCAGACTTTCAGGAGTGGATCCGGAAAAATACTATACAGTGACAGACATGGATAGCCGACAGAGCAAAATCTATCAGGGAAAAGAACTGGCCAGTCAGTTGCCACTGATCCTCGAAAAGCCACATAGTTCCTTATTACTAAAATATAAAGTTACCAACGAAAAACCGAATAAAGAATGAAAAAAAGAATACTATATTATCTATTCATTCTGCTTCTGTTCCCTCATAATGGAACAGGACAGACGGTAGCCCGCATGAGCGACCGCCCGGTAAACACCAGCCAATGGATAACCACCCACTTTGCCCGCGGTGTGGTCCCTCCTTTCTCTTTCGAATATGGAGGTAAACCTTCACAGGAATTTATCAAAAGCTGGTCTTATACGGCTACGCGTCAGAAAAGTGACGATCCCAAGGTTCTGAAATACCTTTATACTTATCGTGAACCATCCGGAGGATTAAAAGTCGAATGTGAAGTGAAAGGCTTTACCGACTTCAATACGGTGGAATGGGTACTCCGTTTCACCAACCAGGGAAAGAAAAATACGCCGGAGATTGCCAACATAAAAGTGTCTGATATCACATTCCGCTACCAGCATCCGGGAGCATTCAACCTTCATCATTCCGAAGGCAGCCATGCATCCAAATCAGATTTCAGCCAGCAACTTACAATCTTGTCTTTATATGAGACCGGAAGGTGGACGCTCTTCACAAATGCGTATGCCATTCTTCAATATTGAATCTCCGGCCAATCAAGGAGTTATCGTAGCCATCGGATGGACAGGAACCTGGTTTGCCGATGTGCGCTGTGCAGACCAGCAAAGCGTAGCGCTTACCTCCGGAATTGAACGTTTGAAAACCTATCTGTATCCGGAAGAGAGCATCCGCACTTCCAGTGTATGCCTGTCATTCTGGAACGGTTCCGACCGGATGAAAGGACACAACCAGTTCCGCCGTTTCGTGCAAGCCCACCACACTTGGAAAGTAGATGGTAAACCGACCGTATATCCAATATCGACCAGTTTCAACTACGGTGATCCTACTCCCTGTAATGAATATACCTGCCTGACTACAGATTATGCCATTGCTATGGTGAAACGGTATGAACAATTCAAATTAGTACCCGAAGTATTCTGGCTGGATGCCGGATGGTACAATCACTCTGCAGATGTAGCCAATCATAAGAATTGGGCGAACACCGTAGGAAACTGGACCGTCGACTCTATTCGTTTCCCCGAAGGATTACGCCCCATCGCCGACGAAGTGCATAGAGTTGGTTCCAAGTTCATGGTATGGTTTGAACCGGAGCGTGTTATGAAAGGCTCAGCTTGGGCACTGCAACACCCTCAATGGATGTTGGATGCCAGAGGAAAAGCCAAACAGGAAGACTGGACAAAAGATGGTGAGCACGACTCTTATCTATTCAATCTCGGAAATCCGGAGGCATGTCGATGGATGAGTAAATATATCGGAGACTTCCTCGAAGAAAATGGCATAGACTACTACCGCCAGGATTTCAATATAGAGCCGGAAGGTTTCTGGGCTGCCAATGATGAACCTGGCAGACAAGGTATCTGCGAAATCCGATACATTGAAGGACTTTATTCTTTCTGGGAATATCTGCTGAACCGCTTTCCGGGCTTGCTGGTTGATAATTGTGCCAGTGGCGGACGCCGTATTGACCTCGAAAGTATCTCACGCAGTGCACCGATGTGGAGAACAGACTACAGTTATGGAGAACCAATCGGCTATCAATGCCATACTTACGGATTGAACTTATACCTTCCCCTGCATGGTACAGGAACTGTGAGTGCCGATAAATTCACTTTCCGTTCCAGCCTCGGAACCTCTATTATCTACAACTGGAAAATAACCGAAGCTGGACAATCCATCTATGATATGCGCGACCGCCAGGCAGAGTTCAAAGAACTCCGCCCCTATTTCTATGAAGATTACTATCCGTTGAGTGGAATAAACAACATTACTTCGGAAAATATCTGGCTAGCATACCAACTTTATCGTCCGTCGGATGACAGCGGATACATCGTAGCTTTCCGCCGCAAAGACAATCCGGACAAGAGCTATACTGTCAATTTATCAGGGCTACACCCTGACCACACTTATATACTCACCAATAAAGATACAGGAGAGGCTATAAAGAAAACTGGTAAAGAACTGGCTAACGGCTTCACGCTGACACTGGATAACCCGCAAAGTAGTCTGATAATCAAATACCAAAGTTCAACAACTGCCATACAGAAACTTTCTGTAGGAAAGAAAACCGGTGTAAAGCTCCGTGCTATAGGTGCAGAACTAGATCCCCACTTCCTCTCACAAAATGTGACCCGCAATGATGGAGCCAAAGCTGAAGACTGGGAGCGCATCGTTGTGAAACGTGTCAAAGAAATGGGACTGCAAAGCTTACGGGTGATGGTGATGCCACAATGGTATGAGCCAAAGAATGACAATCCGGATGCATCCAAAATCGACTGGCATAATTTCACTTTCAACTCTGTAGAAATGCAATCACTCTACAAAGTATTGGATATGGCACAAGAACAGAAAATGGAAGTCACCCTTGTACTTTGGGGAGCCCCTCCGGGACATTTCCTGGCCGAAGGGAATTATGGTAACTGGGTAGTAGCCCCGACTAACTATGAAGAATGGAGCGAGAACTTTTCCGCACTTGTACAACACCTGCTCAACAACAAAAAATACACGTGCGTCAAAGAGATTACTCCGATCAACGAACCAGATTGGTCATATATCATCAAAGGTAAAGCTGCTCCCACCGCCGACTATATTGAAATGTGTAAAGTACTCGACAGACGTTTCAAAGAGGATGGAATAAGAAATAAAGTACATTTCAGCCTTTCTGACAATTCAGACGGAGGTACAGGAACGCATAAATATCTGGCAGCCTGCACGAAAGGACTGGCGAACGTTGCTGACGTATTCAACTCCCACACCTATATCTTCGGCTACGAAACTCCGAACTCCACAATTCTGGATTGGGAAAAACAAAACTCTCAATTGGCCTCTTCAGTTGGAAAAGCCCATTTCATCGGTGAATTCGGAGGTAATCAATGCGTAGGTGCCACCAGACAAAAAGATATCGACTTGTATGAACGAGGAGTACTCATGACACGCATAGCCATCAATCTACTCAATGCAGGAGCAAGCGGTGTTAGCTATTGGAGCCTGATAGACCAATACTATGGTAAGGATGCAGACTACGGAGCAATGCAGCAACTGGGTTTATGGAAGTATGTAAAGAAAACATACGCTTCGGAACCATACTACAACGATATCAAAAGTGATTACGAGGTACGCCCACAGTACTATGCCTATTCTCTGTTGACACGTTTCATACGCCCGGGAGCTGAAATCTATCCGATAGCAACACCGGAAGAATGGTATGCAGGAACTGCTGTTCGAAACACAAATGGCAAATGGGTATATGTTTTCGCCAATGGAATGGACCAGGAGAAAGCAATAAGCCTCATCAACCAACATACGCAAACCAAAGGGAATTATCAGGTTTACCGTTATATCAAAGACGGTTTACCTACCACAGACCAAATGTTGGCTCCGGACGCCCAGCCTCTCAAAGTGAACGATAAAATTTTATGTTTACTTCCGGCTCATTCTGTGATCGTCTTAAAACAAGAATAACTATGTACTCTATTTATTCATTAAACAAATAGTATTTATGAAAACACATTTCTACATTTTATTAATGCTTGGAATGGTATTCCTTTTGGGATGTGAAGACGAAAAGTTAGGCACAGACCTAGGAGTAACCAATGTAGTGCTTCCGGATATTTCGGAAGAATCCCTGGGCACAGAGATTACCATTCAGGGAAATGGCTTTATCGACTGTGATGTACTGGCTCTTTCTCCCCTTTCAGGAGGAACCGAACAGCCCATCTACATGGAAACCAGAGAAGTACAATCCGATCATATCACGGTACTTTACCCCTCTACGGCCACCAAAGATTCTTATGGACTTGTATTGGTACGCGGTAGCAAAATGCGAACATTAGGCGTCATCAACAGTACTGTTGGAGTTATGCCCGACGAAAACCTGCGTAATGCCTTGTCTGCTCTTTTCCCTGATATATTTAAAGGAGAAAAGATATCTTCCAGTGCTAAATATGTCACTTTCACTGATGGCACACTAAATATCAGCGATAAAAATATCACTTCTCTGGAGGGACTCGAACATTTCAGCAACATTCGGAAACTGATCTGCAACAATAATGATATCAGTGAAATTCCTGCAGAAGTACTATCCAGACTGTCTGAACTGACTGCACAAAACACTGGTCTGACCAAACTGGAACTAGCCACTTCGGAACAGCCGAACACGACATTGGTATCTCTCAACATAGATGGAAGTACCAAACTAGAATCTGTCGACCTGTATTATTGTTATAACATTGAGAAGTTCTCTGCCCTAAACTGCAAACTGGTATATCTGGATGTACGCAATTACCACAGTATCTATGGCGGATGTCTGAACTACAACAGCACAGACTTCAAATTTACTTTCAGCGATGACGCAAGTAAAGAACGACTCCTGAAAATGGAATCCTGGTGGATGGACTCATACTACAGCAATAGCGGTTCTATCGTAGATGCCATCAATAATGGAGTGACAGTGGAAGGGTACGACTGGATGCACGACTATCCCGATGGAAACAACAACTATTATTACAGTTACGGAAAATATCAGAAGACAATGAAAAAGTACGGAGAAATTCCTGATACCAATCTGCGAAACGCACTCAAAGCATTGGTTCCGGATGTATTCGATGGAGATAAAGTTCTGACAGTGGCTGCTCTGAATACTGAATACTTCAAGAATAACACGACCCTTGATCTTAGCAATAAGGGAATCACTAATCTGGAAGGACTACAATACTTCTGCGGATACAAAAACCTCATTCTGGATGGAAATAATCTGGGAGAAATCGATCTTAGTAAATACGCAATCAGTACCAGCTACACGGCAGGTCCGGTAGATGAGAAAGGAATTCAGACTTTCAGTGCCAAGAATGCAGGATTAACCAAATTCATTTCTGGCGATCAGTATATGATAACCTCTATAGATGTGAGCAACAATCCGGGATTAGCATATCTGGATATAAACCGGTGCAAATCCATCACATCACTAAATGCATCCGGTTGTCCGCTCACTTATGTCGATCTGCGTAATCTGGCAGGTACTTATTCCGTACTAGGTTACTCCGGTGGAGCTGTAGATGCCTCAAAAGTTCAGTTCTCATTTACCGACAGCTCTTCAACTCAAAGGAAGCTACTAGTAGAAGAATGGTGGATGGATAGCCCATGGAATGGCACAAGCCCATGTATTACCGCAAAGAATCAAGGTGTCCGGATAGAACGCTATGAATACATAGGATACGACAAGGATAAAATGTTGAGTTCATTTAATTAGACAGAAAACAATCTTAAACGTTATAGTTATGAAAAAAAGTTATTGGCTATACAAAATGTGCCTGTTGCTTGGGTTGGGAATCTGTATTCCCGTTACAGGAAATGCATCGGATATCGGAGATGCTACCCTGACACAGCAACAGTCTAAAATAACAGCCTCCGGAGTCGTCGTAGACGAGTCCGGTGAAAGCCTGATCGGAGCTTCCGTCATAGAAAAAGGAGCAGCAACGAATGGTACTATTACAGACATAGACGGTCGTTTCTCTTTATCGGTTGCCCCCAACGCTATACTGGAAATCAGTTATGTAGGTTATCATAAGCAGGACATTCCTGCTAAAAAAGACATGCGTATCATCATGCATCCGGACGTAGCGAACCTGGAGGAAGTTGTAGTGGTAGCTTACGGTACCCAGAAAAAGGTTTCTGTCATCGGTTCCGTAGCTTCCATTGATCGAAAAGATTTGATGAAATCCTCATCGCCCAACCTAAGTTCCGCTTTATCCGGAAAACTCCCTGGATTGACAACTATCCAGACCTCCGGTGAACCGGGACGTGACGAAGTCACCATGTTCCTGCGTGGTGCTGCCACTACAAACGGAACAAACCCATTAATTATGGTAGATGGAGTAGCTGTAGACGATATGCGATCTATCGACCCAAACGAGATTGCTAATATCTCCGTATTGAAAGATGCTTCCGCAACAGCAGTATTCGGAGTACGTGGTGCCAACGGAGTGATAATGATTACCACTCGTAGAGGTGAAAAAGGAACTGCCCGTATCAGTGCCAATGTAGAATTCAGCATGCAGGAAATCGCTTTCAAACCCGAACGTCTGGATTCATGGGATTGGGTCAGACTTCGCAATGAAGCACTCGTGAACGACGGAAATTCCGCTGAATTCTTCGGACCGGACATTGATAAGTTCGATTCATGGAAAACAGGCAATCCTGTAGATCCGGATTTTTATCCGAATAATAACTGGCAAGATATTTTGTTCAGAGATTATGCTCCCATGACCAGAGCCAACATGAACGTTTCGGGAGGTTCGGACAAACTTCAATACTTTGTAAGTGCAGGCTATCTGCATCAGGGAGGTATGTTCAACGTAGAACCTAAATCCAAGTTGGGATACAATGCCCAGTCTTCATTAGACCGCTACAACTTCCGCTCAAATATCGACTACAAAGTCAATAAATCGGTAAAAATAAACCTAAACGCTTCCTCTTATCTGGAACGGATCAACGGAACTTCCGCAAGTATGTCAAGTGTATTCAACAGCGCTTTGACCTCACGCCCTACTTCCATGTATCTCACCCCGGAAGGTGCATACGCTACTGATGCTATACGTACTTTCCCTATTGGTGCCGGATTATCCGTAGAAGATCCCGCCAACAATTCATTGAGTGCATATCCGCTAATCAACCGTTCGGGCTATCAACTGGAAACCAGATCGGGAATCAATGTTATCGGAGGAGTAGAAATAGATTTGGGATTTATCACTAAAGGGCTCTCTGTCAAAGGCCAGGTATCTTTCGACTCCAAAGGATTTGGGAAAACAATCGGAAAACGTTCCTATACCTGGTATACGTATCAGACATTAGCTTCAGGAGAGCATTTGTTTATCAATCGCCATCCTAGCCTGGAGGACGAAGACGGCCCGATTGAACTCACAAAGTCTTCCGAATCTTATTGGGTTATGAACTTACAGGGACAAATCAACTATAACCAGACCTTCGCCGGAAAGCATAATGTCACTGCTATGTTTCTAGCTCAACGGGACATCAAAGAATCCAAAGAAACATCCGGTGACCTACTGCTTCCTTACAACGTCATCGGTATTGCCGGACGTGCAACTTATGACTATGACAGACGTTATTTTGCGGAAGTCAACGTAGGTTATAACGGCTCTGAACAATTTTCACCGGACAAACGATTCGGTCTCTTCCCGGCTGCCTCTTTCGGTTGGCTGATTACTAATGAGGGCTTCCTTCAGGATAATCCGGTTTTGACCAATCTGAAGTTAAGAGCTTCTTGGGGAAAAGTTGGTAACGACGCCTTCGGTTCAGCCCGTTTCCTTTATCTGGATAATATCAGTCAATATTCCGTAGTCACCGACAGTAAAGGAGATCATTGGTTATCCCCAAGCTTGGGATATGCTTCCAATGGTTCCGGTTGGGGACAAGGTTACAAGATAGCCGAAAACTACATAGGAAACAAAAGCATCACATGGGAAACAGCTGAAAAACAGAATTATGGTATAGACATATCCTTGTATCATGATCTTTCCTTCTCATTTGACTACTTTGTTGAAAAAAGAAAAAATATTCTGATTATCCCGCAGACTACTCCTATGATTCAAGGTCTTCCCTCATCCGCTCTTCCACTGATGAACGATGGTGAAGTAAAGAATCAGGGATTCGAAATGGTCCTCGGATATCAGAAACAATTCAAAAACGGGCTATCTGTTTCTGCTAATGCAAACTTCAGTTATGCCAAAAACAAAGTATTGGAATATGACGAGCCACTATTAGGTAAGGATTATGCTTATCGCACCCGCACCACCGGCTTCTCATTAGGACAAAACTGGGGATATATCATCGACCGCAGTTATGATCCTGAAAAAGGGCGTGACGGCACAGGATTCTTCTATAGTGACGAGAGTATTGCCAAGAGCGGACTGACTTACGAAGGTGTAGGAACACCGGAACCCGGAGACTTTATTTATAAAGATCTCAACGGAGACGGTGTCATCAATGACCGTGATAAAGCTCCCATTGGCTATTCCTCCCTATTGCCCCGCATCAACTACGGTTTCTCTTTATCTGCCAACTGGAAAGGATTCGATGTTTCTATCATGTTGCAGGGAGTAGGCCAATACAGCAAGACTTATTCAGGAGCCGGTATTTATGAAAGCAGCGGCAACTTTTACAAGATGCACATGGAACGTTGGAGTGAAGAGCGCTATAATAATCACGAAAAGATTACATATCCTCGTCTGTCCAGTAGTGGCGGTCCGAGCTTGCAGCCCAACGACTTCTTTATCATGGATGCCTCATATATACGTCTGAAAAATGCAGAAGTAGGATATACATTACCGGAAAGCATCAGCAAGAAAATCGGTGCTTCCAATGTACGTTTCTATTTAAGCGGTAATAACTTGTATACATGGACTCACCTCAAGACTGACAGCTTCGATCCCGAACAAAACAGTCCGGCAGCCTATCCAACAATGCGTACGTACAATGTAGGTTTAAATATTACATTTTAACGGCTAAAACAAAACCGATATGAAAAAAAGATTGATTTATATATGCATGTTTGCTTCCCTGCTCACATTCAGTTCTTGTAATGAAGCGTTGGATGTAGCTCCTGACGGAAGATTATCACTGGACGAAGTATTCCAGGATCCCAATCTGACTAAAGCTTATTTCAGTACTTGCTTTGACTATCTGCCTAAAAAGAGTTTACGATATCATTTCTGGAGCAACTATCCCGTAGCACTTAGTGATGAAGCGTGGGATTGCACGGATGGTTCCGGTGCCGGCTTTGCACATGCCGCATCCGGCAACTGTACCACCACCGACTTCTATCTCGACGTTCGCAGAGATATGGGTGACACCTACTCAGAAGGAGGATACTGGCAGTTATACTGGGGGCAAATCCGTATTATCAACACATTCCTCCAACGGGCAGCCACCGCCGCCATACCAAGCGAAAGCGACCGTGACCGTTGGGTAGCAGAGGCTCATGTACTCCGTGCTTATTTCTATATGGAGTTACTGAAATGGTATGGTCCTGTGCCTATTGAGAAAGAGCCATACGGTTTAGACTATGATTATTCAACTCTATCACGTCCTACTTTCGAAGACTGTGCCCGATTCATTGTAGATGATTGCGAAATAGCTTTGCAATCCAGCAACCTCCCTTGGCGACTGACAACACTCAACGAGAAGATCAGAATGACCAAAGGTATCGCAATGGCTATCCGTTCCGAAGCATGTCTATTCGCAGCCAGCACTTACAACAATGGTGGCAAGGATCTTTGGGAATGGGCTTACACAATCAACAAAGACTGTCTGGAACAGCTGAAAGCCAATGGATATGAATTGTATACTAAATGTGCGGATACTGAAAAGTACTATAACAATGCTTATATGGAGTACTTTACGCTCAACAACTATATCGGAACAGATCCCAGTGATAAAGAAACAATCTGGCAAAGTTCCGAAGGCTATTGGCCCGATCCATATACCAATCCTTTGTATGACGTTATCGGAGCCCCGGTATTGGGAAATGCTCAATTAACCATTGTTCCTTCCCAAGAATTAGTAGACGCCTATGATATGCTAGCAACAGGAAAGCCTGTACTGGATTTATCGAAACCTTATAACGACGAGAAGCATCTGTCACCTAATTATAACCCCAATAGCGGCTATGACCCAGCCAACCCTTATAAGGGACGTGATCCTCGTTTCCAGGCTACAGTTTTTTATAATAACAGTCCTGTGCTGTTAGGAAAGGAACCGGCAGTAGTAGAAACGTACGTGGGAGGAAATAGCGAAATCCGTACAAGTGGAAATACGAACACACGTACCGGTTATTATTGGAGAAAAAGAATGGTAAACGGTAACTGTAAGGCAGCCGGAGTGGCTGGATATGATGGCCGTTTCCGTTTTTACCGATTAGGCAAAATTTATCTGAATGCTGCCGAAGCCGCTATTGAAAGCGGACACCTTACCGAAGGTCTGGAATGGATCAATGAAATCCGTCACCGCGCAGGTTTTGATCCTTCGGTTGATCTGTCGACAAACGACAAGAACGAAGCTCGTTTATTGGTACGCCACGAACGCCAGATAGAGCTGGCTTGTGAAGAAGACAGATATTTCGATATCCGCCGTTGGACACCCGCCAATGAGAATATGGAAAATGAGAAGTTTACCACAGGTATGAGAATCACCAAAAATGGAAACTCATTCTCTTATGAAAGAATCAATCTAGGAACAGACGGCAGCAAACCGAGCAAAATGAGTTATGAAAAGAAATGGCACGTATATCCTATCCCTACCAGTGAAGCAGCCGTATTGGAAGGCACGACAGGACAGACGTGGCAAAATGCAGGATGGTAATCATAAAACAGAATGTATATGAAAAACAGAATAATCACACTTTTGTGCATCGTATGCCTGTTCACAGGCAATGAAGTATGCCGGGCACAAGTGCAAGAAGTTATATCCGGTGTGGTGCGGAATGAGAGCAACGAACCTTTAGACGGCGCAATCATTTCTGTCCCGGACAATCCCGAATACACCACAAGCAGTGATAAAGACGGAAAATTCATCATGGAGATTCCGTCGGGAGCCAGTATGGTCATTTGTAAGATTCCGGGATATCGGAACCAGACAATGAAATTCACTCTGAATAAACCGGTAGAGTTTTGTCTGATATCAGACATCGCCGGTCAGGATACATCTCTCGAAGTAGCCATGCTGCAGAAAGAGAGAAAAGGAGGTTATACAGGAGCAATCTCTACCGTTCAGGGAGAAGAGTTAGTTAAAACACCTAATAGCGGATTTTCAGCTACGCTGACCGGACGCTTGGCAGGATTGACTTCTATCCAATCCACCAGCACACCAGCCGATGATGCAACAACGATGTATATACGTGGTCTGAATTCCATAAACGGTAATTCACCTTTGGTTGTACTCGATGGAATTCCGGCTCCATTATTCGATATGAATACACTCGATGCCAACACTGTAGAATCTGTCAGTATTCTGAAAGATGCCGCAGCTAAAGCATTATATGGTCCGCGAGCTTCTTCCGGAGTAATTCTTATTACTACAAAAAGAGGCGAAATAGGACGTACTAAAGTAAATGTGAACATGGACTTCTCCATACAACAGGCTACCCAGCGTCCTAAAATAGTAAGTACCGGTGAATACGCACAAATGCGTAACCAGGCCTTACTCAATGACGGTGGCACTCCACTCTATTCTTTATATGAAATAGCCGGATTTACAGATGGAACTATGCCGGGACACGACTGGTATGACACTTTTATGAATGATGCAGCCAGTATGCAACGTTACAACGTAAATATCAGCGGAGGTAACAACCGGGTTAAATACCTTGTTAATGCCGGTTATCTTCACCAAAACAGCCTGATTGATGCAGAGAAGAATGATAATTATAATCCTGCACTCAAATTGCATCGCTTCAACATTTTAGCTAATGTGGACGTCACTCTGCATCGTTATCTAAACTGTTTCCTTAACACAAATGTCACTATCGACCGGATGAATCAAGGATACAACGGGACAGGAGATATCATGAATTCGATCTATCAGATGGCCCCCACCGTACCTGGACCTATCACCGAAGACGGAAAAGTGATTACTGCAGAATACAATGAATATCCTACTTACGGACTTATCAACCGCTCCGGATATAGCCATCAAACAGGTATCAATCTGAACGTCGCTTATGGAATGAATCTGGATCTGGGATTCCTGACTAAAGGATTGAGCGTAAAAGGAATAGTAGGTTATGAAGCAAACTATGACGGAACAATCTATGGTTCTACTGACTACGCACGTTATGCAGCCAATGGCAGCGGACTTTTCGGTACTCACACCACTCTTCCTCTAAGTTTAAGTAAGACCGCTAATATGCGCTACTTTATCAACTTCCAAGGATTCATCAACTATAATCGTATTTTTGGAGGCAGACATGAAGTAGATGCATTTGTCAGCTATTTCAATGAAAATATGATGAAAAACGGTGATCTCCCATACGATCGTTTGTCATTAATGGGACATGTGAAATACGGCTATGATTCACGGTACTATATACAGGGAGACTTTACCTATGATGGCACAGAACAGTTCAAACCAGGTAACCGTTTTAAATTCTTCCCGACAGTATCTGCCGCTTGGGTGGTATCCAACGAAAGTTTCCTAAAAGACACAGATTGGTTGTCCTTCCTCAAAATACGCGCATCTGCCGGATGGCTGGGTAATGACCAGATATCTGACACCCGTTTCCTGTATGCTACGGATGTACGTTATAAAGATGCAGGTTACTTACTAAGCAACTACTATGGCTTTCACACTGTAGAAGGTATGCAAGGTAATCCGTATATCCATTATGAAGAATCTTTCCAGCAAAATTACGGAATAGATGTTACCTTATTCAACTCACTAGGTATCACATTTGATTATTGGAACGTGAAACAGACCCAAATGGCTATCCAAGATAACAGTGTATCTTCTGCACAAGGTATCGCCAGTGAAAATCTGCCATTTGAAAATCTGGGTAAGATGAACAACAAAGGATTTGATATTGAACTATCTTATATCAAGAATCTGAAATGTGGATTAAGAATGACTATCAGAGGGAATATGGGATACAATAAAAATGAAGTAACTGACATAAAAGAGTTGAACCGTACCGCCAGCGGATATTACTATCCATATCGTAAAACCGGCTATTCTGCAGGACAACAGTTCGGATATCTGATTGACTATTCCAACGGAAACGGCTACTATAATAGCCAGGAGGAAATAGATAAAAGCGGTCTGCGATTCTCTGGTGCTTCTCCGCGCCCAGGTGATTTCATTTACAAAGACTTAAATAACGACGGAAATATAGATGAGCGTGACCAGGCACCGATGGACAAAGCCCAGACACTACCTACACTTTCTTATGGTGGTTCTATTCAACTGGAATACAAAAACTTTGACTTGTATGTTCAGTTACAAGGTGTATCAGGTACAGCAGCCTATTACAGTGGATGCGGTATCTTCGATAATGCTTACCAAGGAGTGTACACAGACCTGCACCGTAATGCCTGGACAGCAGATCGCTATGCGGCAAATGAAAAAATCAGCTATCCGGCTTTGACCACAGGAAGCTCTTCAAGTCTCCAATCGAATGAATTCTTCTATTCCAAAAATAACTATATGAGATTGAAGAATGTAGTATTAGGTTATACACTTCCTAAACGTTGGAGCAGTAAGCTGAAACTGGAGAAAATGAGATTCTATATCAGCGGAGCCAATTTGTTGACCACCTCATCTCTCAAGTTCGATAATCTGGACCCGGAACAATATTCCTACTCTGTATACCCCATTTACAGAACATTTAACATAGGACTTAACCTGAATTTCTAAAGACTGAAGTTATGAAAATAAATAAAATCATATCAGGAGTATTCTCCTTGCTCATATTATCCTCATTCATAGGATGTACTGAAATTGAAGATCATCCGGACGGCCGTACGGATTACAGCGATTTGTTTACCACGAACCGTAAAACGTATACTTATATGAATCAATGTTATGGATGGATTCTGAATTACGGAATGAACTATAACTATACCATGCTAGCTGGTTGTACGGATGAAGCCAAAGATTCCTGGGAACTACAGAACGGAGTTACCCGCAAATGGAATGAAGGACAATTATCTCCCTTCAGCAATCCGCTGGAGGGCATCGAAGGAAATCCGGAAAACTACAATTATTATTATCAAGGGATTCGTGCCTGCAACATCTTTCTTGCCAATATCCCTACTGCCAGTGTCTACTCGGAAGATATACGTAACAGTTTCAAGGCACAGGTACTTACATTACGCGCTTTCTATTATCTTCAATTGGTGAAACGTTATGGAGGTGTTCCCATCATAACAACTCCCGACTACGATTATGCCAAGGTTAAAAGAGGTACATTTGGCGAGTGTGCCCGCCAAATATTAGCTGATTGTCAGGCTGCTATTGATATTCCCACTGTTGAAGAATGGGGATGGCGTTCCTTAGATAAGGAGAACTACCGTCACGTTATGACAAAAGCCATCTGTGCAGCCATCCGTTCACAGATATCACTCTATGCAGCCAGTCCTCTGTACAATGACGGAACAATCACTTGGACAGAAGCCGCAGAAATTACTAAAAAGTCTCTGGATGACTGTCTGGCGAACAATTATGAACTTTATAAGAAACAGCCGAATGCTACAGCTGGTTATTCTCCTTATGATGTGTATTTCTATTCGCGCACTGACTTGCCGGTAGTTAATGACAAAGAAACCATTATGGAAGTTGGACAAATGTATATGTGGAATTATGCTGGCCTGCCAACTACCGACGGCCAGACAGATGCCGGTGCGTGTCCGTCGCAAGAGCTACTTGATGCCTATGAAGTTGTGAACGGTGACATGACAGAATCTTATCCTCTGCTCAATTTAGAGAGCCCTTATCTAGATGCCAATCATCTGCAGCCTAACTTGAATTCGGCTGTTGAAGGTCTCTACAATCGAGCCAAACCGTATGAGAACCGTGATCCGCGTCTTAAAGCTTCTATTTATTACGATGGTTCCAAACTAAACCTGGAAACCGGTGCACTACTCTCAACCAAGACAGGAGGAAACTGTGCACTTGATCCCAGTAACGCACGTTACACCTGTACCGGCTATTATACGCGTAAGTTCTCACATTATAAATCCGGACGTTCCGGCAATCTGGATGGTTACTTCAAAGAGTTCCGCCTGGCTGAATTATATTTGAATTATGCAGAGGCAGCTAATGAAGCATCTACTACCGGAACTGTACCCAATGATGCCGTAGACGCAGTCAATGCAGTACGTTCCAGAGTAGGTATGCCAGGCATTCCTTACGGATTATCCTGTGATCAATTTCGTCTGCGAATCAGGAACGAAAGACGCGTAGAACTTGCTTTTGAAGAACACCGTTTCTTTGATGTACGCCGTTGGAAGATGCTGGATCAAACAGATAAAGTAATTACCGGAATGAAGGCAAACTCAGATGGAAGTTACTCCCGTTTTGTAGTAGATAATAACCGAAAAGCATATAGTGAAAAATTCCTATTATATCCAATACCGGGTGACGAAGCAATCCGGTTACAGAATGCTTCAGGAACTAACTGTCAGAATCCGGGCTGGTAATCAAATCTAAAAAATACAGATTATGCAAAAGTGGTTATTAACTATTATTATTGCCATACTTCCTGTTATCACTGCATGTTCTAAAACCGATACGGAAGTATCTGTACCGGAAGAAGAAACAGGAAAGAAAACAGAGATTAAGTTCCTTCAACTCAACTTATGGGTGGAGTGTACCAAGGTGGAGCATGCTCCGGAATATCTGATAGAACAGATTGCTACCCTACAGCCAGACATTGCTACATTTTGCGAATTATATAAAGGTCCGCAAGACGATCCCGTGATGCCTAAACTAATGCAAGGGCTTAAAGATAAGGGACTCATCTATTACGATGCACGAATAGACGGAAGAGCGGTCATATCAAAATATCCGATCAAAGAGACAGAACGCATCAACAAATGGATGTTCAAAGCGATTCTGGATGTCAATGGGAAACGAGTGGCCGTTTACCCGGCACATTCAGAGTATCGTTACTACACCTGTTACTATCCCCGGGGATACAATGACGGTAGCGTTAATTGGGATAAACTTCCGGCTCCTATCACTGATGTAAACAAGATACTTGCTGTCTGCGAAGAATCAGACCGTATAGAATCCGCCCAAGCTTTTATCAACAACGCTGCCAAAGAGCTAGAGCAAGGAGCACTCGTGTTTTTTGCCGGAGATCTGAATGAGCCTTCTTATCTGGATTGGCAGGCCGATACAAAAGATCTATTCGATCATCGCGGATGTATCGTCAATTGGGGAACTTCCAAATTGTTGGTTCAACGGGGATATAAAGATGCCTACCGGGTAATTCATCCCGATCCGGTGAAATGTCCGGGATTCACTTTTCCAGCAGACAATAAATCAGTCATTCCAGAGAATCTCTCATGGGCACCGGAGGCAGATGAACGCGAACGAATTGATTTCGTTTACTATTATCCAAATAAAAATCTACAAATAAAAAATGCCCAGATAGTAGGTCCAACAGGCTCTATTGTACGCGGACAAAGAATAGAAGAACAAACCAAAGATCCAATCATTCCGCCCGTAAACAATCAGTGGCCAAGCGATCATAAAGGAGTGCTGATTACGTTTTATATCAAAGAGTAATTACAATGATTAACAGGATGCAAAAGTGGATATACGTCATTATACTCCTGACCGGATACTCAATAAAAAGTTATACACAGGAGACCATAAATCTCAATATTCCTGTTGAGCAAAACTGGATGTTCGATAACGAACATCCAGTACGCTTCATGCTGGAATTGACATCTGCACAGTCAGGTTTTTCGGATAGGATACGTATGGACATTGCTACAGATTTCGGCAATGCTGTATCGTCTACCTTTATAACCTACTCTTTCGGAACAGATTCGATAGCTCCCGGTGGAGGCTTTCGCAGTCGTGCATCAGTCCCTCTCACGAATCTCACTCCCGGGTTTTACCAGGCTTGTTTCATTGCTGGCACCGACACTCTGAAACATTTCTTCTTTGGATACGAAGCCGAACAGATTTTATCCAAACCGGATGGTCTCCCTAACTTAAAAAGATTTTGGAATAAAACCATCACCGAACTTAAACGTGTACACCCTGCCTATAAAATGACACGTCTACCTGAATCTTCGAAGCCAGAGCGTGATGTTTACGAAGTAGAAATGTGCTCGCTTGAAGGAGAAATCTTACGGGGGTATTGGGCAGTCCCTACAGATGGTCAGAGTCATCCGGCCGTAGTGGTTTATCAAGGTTATGATGCCGTCACCTGGATTCCCGGTCCCGACGACTATCCCGGTTGGTGTATCTTGGTCATTCCACCCCGTGGACAAGGCCTCAACAAACCTTATAACCGCTTTGGTGAGTGGATTGCTTTCGGACTGGATTCACCCAAACATTACTATTACAGAGGTGCTTTTGCTGATACAGTCCGCAGTATTGATTTTATTTTTGCTCAGCCATGCTTTGACGGACAAAACCTTTTTGCTACAGGTATTTCGCAAGGTGGAGCGCTCACATTAGCAGCAGCGTCACTCGACCATCGTATTTCCGCAGCTGCGCCTATCGTACCCTTTCTGTCAGACTATCCCGATTATTTCCGTTTAGTTCACTGGCCTGCCAGCTTGGTATTCGAAGGAGCTGCCCGGCAGAATATTGACAAAGATAAAATATTCTCATTACTAACTTACTTTGACTTGAAGAATCTGACCGGATGGATCAAATGCCCAGTATTAATGGGATTCGGACTTCAGGACAACATTACACCACCACATACAAATTTTGCAGCATACAATCACATCCGTACACCTAAACGCTGGATATGTTACCCTACATCAGGACACTTTGCAGCTTATGAGAACATGGACTCATGGATTGCTGAAAGTACTCGTTTTTTCAATCAGTATGTAGTGTGGTAATAATCTGAACTGATAAAAACGAAACAGGCACAAACACTATAACAAGAGGTTAGTTAGGTTAGAAACCGGAAGAGTAATTCTGTTAAATAGAATTCTCTTCCGGTGTTTTATAGTTACTTTCTTCTAATAAGGTTCACTGAAATCGAATAAAAACAATATATTTGCATAGATGTAAACACCTTAAAAAATAAATTAGTGAGAAAAGTAATTCTTTTATTTCTGCTATTTTTAAGCGTAGCTGGAGTCCGCACACAAGGTCAAAACATCACTTTTAGCCACTTGACCACGGACGACGGACTCTCCCAATTTTCTGTCAATAGCCTTTATATTGATGAACGGGGAATTATATGGATCGGCACGCGTGAAGGACTGAACCGGTATAACGGTAACGATATCAAAAGTTTCAAACTTAATAAAAACGATCCGAACAGCTTGTTCAGCAATACAGTGCTGCGCATCACCGGAAACAAAAACGGAAAGGTATACCTGCTCTGTACGGACGGGGTGGCAGAATTCGATCTGACCACACAAAGATTCAAAACGTTGCTGCAAGGCAATGTGGATGCTATTTATTTCAACGAGAAATTATATATCGGGAAAAGAGAAGAAGTGTTTGTATATAATGAAAGTACCGGAAACTTCGATCTCTACTATCATCTTGCCGGAAAAGATATCACCCTCTCCTGCCTCCACCTGGACGAAAAGAAAAATCTGTGGATGGGAACTACCAGTAACGGACTTTACTGTTTATCGGGAGACAAAAAGATTTCCCAACCTGTCACAAGAGGTAATATCGCGAGTATTTACGAAGATTCGTCTAAAGAATTATGGATCTGTACCTGGGAAGAAGGACTCTACCGGATAAAAACAGATAGTACCATTGAGAACTTCCGTCATGATCCTAAAAATCCAAACAGTATTTGCACCGATTTCGTAAGGAGTTGCTGTGAAGATAATGCAGGAAATCTGTGGATAGGAACCTTTCACGGGTTAAATCGCTATGAAAAGAGCACAGGTAAATTCCAACTTTACACTGCCAACGCGAACAAACCCGACGGACTTACCCACTCCTCCATCTGGTGCATCGTCAAAGATGAACAAGGAACAATTTGGCTGGGTACTTATTTCGGAGGTGTCAACTATTTCAATCCAGAATATGAAATCTATACCCGTTACAAAACCGGAGATACAGAGAAAGAAGGTCTAAGTAGTCCGATCGTCGGTAGAATGACTGAAGATAAGGACGGAAACCTGTGGATTTGTACCGAAGGCGGCGGCGTGAATGTGTATAACCGGAAGGATAACACCTATCGGTGGTATCGCCACGAAGAGGGCAAAAATAGCATTTCCCATAACAATGTCAAAGCAATCTACTACGACCGGACTAATGAAATCATGTGGATAGGTACACACTTGGGAGGATTGAACAAACTCGACCTGCGTACCAACCGTTTCACAGTCTACCGGATGAAAGCCGGAGACCCAACCTCACTACCTTCGGATATCGTCCGAGACATTGTACCTTATAAGGACAAGCTGGTTGTCGCCACACAAAACGGTGTTTGTCTTTTCAATCCGGCAACAGGCACTTGCCAACAACTCTTCAAAGAGACTAAAGAAGGAAGAGGTATTGGCATGGTAGCCAGTCTTTGCATTGATAAAGACGGTACATTGTGGATTGCGGCTACCGGAGAGGGTGTTTATTCTTACCGGTTCGACAGCGGTAAACTTACTAATTATCCACACAATCCCGCTAATCCGAACAGTCTTAGCAACAATAATATCAACAGTATCATGCAGGACAGTAACGGTAATCTGTGGTTCTGCACCTCCGGAAGCGGTCTCGACCGTTACCGTAAGGCAAGTGATGACTTTGAAAACTTCGATGTACAGACAGATGGTTTATCCAGCGACTGTATCTACGAAGTATGCGAATCGTCCATACAGAAAGGAGACTTATTGCTGATTACCAATCAGGGATTCTCACAGTTCAACTATCCAAGCAAGAAATTCTATAATTACGGTACGGAGAATGGATTCCCGTTGACTGCCGTCAATGAAAACGCACTATTTGTGACACATGACGGAGAAGTATTCCTTGGTGGTATTCAGGGAATGATTTCTTTCTGGGAGAAGAAGTTACATTTCACTCCCAAATCATATAATATCATTCTTTCCCGCCTGCTTGTCAACGGAAAAGAAGTAGTTCCGGGAGATGAAAGCGGCATCCTGGAACAGTCGATCTGTCATACTCCGGAAATCAGTCTGAAAGCGAATCAATCGATGTTTAGCATCGAATATGCCACTTCCAACTTCATCCCTGCCAACAGAGATGAAATTCTCTATCGCCTGGAGGGTTTCTCAGACGAATGGAACCATACTTACCGGAAGCAAACGCTGATTACTTATACAAACCTGAATCCGGGTAAATATACCCTTGTCATCAAATCACAGAGGGAAGGAATAAAAGAGGCCAGACTGCTGATTATCGTACTCCCTTCATGGTATGAGACATGGTGGGCTTACCTGATTTATACCATTGTCACTATCAGCCTGTTATGGTATCTTATTCAGAACTATAATTCGCGCATCAAACTCCGTGAGTCTTTGAAGTACGAAAAGAAGCATATTGAAGACCTCGAAGCATTGAACCAGTCGAAACTCCGTTTCTTCACTAACATCTCGCACGAATTCCGCACACCGTTAACGCTGATCGTGGGACAAGTGGAAACTTTGTTGCAGGTGCAGACATTTACGCCTAACATATATAATAAGGTATTGGGAATCTACAAGAACAGTCTCCAATTACGGGAACTGATTACGGAACTACTTGATTTCCGTAAACAGGAACAGGGTCACATGAAGATCAAAGTTAGCCAGCACAATCTGGTTAACTTCCTGTATGAGAATTATCTGCTCTTCCTCGAATATGCGAGCAGTAAACAAATCAATTTCAAGTTCAACAAACAGAAGGATGACATTGAAGTATGGTATGACCAAAAACAGATGCAGAAAGTGATAAACAACCTGCTGTCTAATGCAGTGAAGCATACCAAGGCCGAAGATACAATTTCGATTAATGTATCGCAGGAGAAAGACCATGTCATCATTGAAATAAAAGATACCGGGACAGGTATCGCCGCTGCCGAAATTGATAAGATATTCGACCGTTTCTATCAGACCGAACATCTCAACTCGCTGAATACCGGAGCCGGTACAGGCATCGGACTGGCACTGACAAAAGGTATTGTGGAAC
>ERZ860710.624-NODE-624-length-22173-cov-3.400307_pt1 | contig 22173 bp, 18 predicted proteins | sample MGYA00509974_ERZ860710 | MGnify/ENA primary metagenome ERZ860710 (study PRJEB30046, sample SAMN00715261) | human gut metagenome | study: EMG produced TPA metagenomics assembly of the A metagenome-wide association study of gut microbiota in type 2...
TTGTTGATATTGCACCAGAAGAGCCGGGTGCGATGGATTTCATAGATAAAGTAAAAGATAATGTTGTGGTGTCGATTGCTCATACAGCAGCGGATTATGATACTGCGATGGAGGCAATTCAACATGGTGCAACTCATGCAACACATTTATACAATGCAATGCCCCCTATGAATCATAGAAAGCCTGGTGTTATAGGTGCAATAAGAGATTCATATCAATGTCATGCAGAACTGATATGTGATGGAGTTCATATTCATCCATCAGTAATACGGGCAACATTTGCCATGTTGGGTGCGGGACGCATAATACTAATCAGTGACAGCATGAGAGCAACAGGATTAGAGGATGGCGAATATACTCTTGGAGGACAGCCTGTAGTGGTAAAAGGTAATCTGGCAACATTACATGATGGAACAATTGCCGGTTCAGCAACTAATTTAATGGATTGTCTTCGATATGTCGTTAAAAAAGCAGGGATTTCATTAGAAACAGCTGTTATGTGTGCAACAGAGAATCCGGCAAAGGAAATTGGTATATATGATAAAGTCGGAAGTATTTCTGTAGGAAAACAAGCAGATTTCGTGCTTATTGATGATGAATTGAATATTAAGAGAGTATATATTGATGGAAAGGAGATAATATGCTAGGTTTTTTCAAAGGAAAGTCAAAGGATAATATTATTTATTCTCCATGTAAAGGAAAAGTGGTGCCAATTACTGAAGTTTCAGATCCAACATTTTCAGAAAAGGTTCTTGGAGATGGATTTGCAGTAATTCCTTCTGAAGGAAAGATATATGCTCCGGCAGATGGTGAGATTTCAATGGTGTTTGATACTCTTCATGCTGTGACAATGACAACAAGTCAGGGAACGGAATTATTGATACATATTGGGCTGGATACGGTAACGCTCAAGGGAGAACCATTTATTTCACATGTTTCAGGTGGTCAGCAGGTAAAAAAGGGTGATTTACTTTTAGAGGCTGATCTTGAAAAAATAAAGTCGGCAGGATTGGATACGATTACACCAGTCCTTATATGCAATACCGACGATTATAATAAAATTAATCTAATAAAGGAGGGTGAGGTATCTATTGATGATGAAGTTCTGAAAATATCATAATTACTCAGGATTTCACAATGCGCGTGATTGGGATAACCCCGATTAATAATGATTTAAAGGAGGAGAAAAGTATGAAATTTCTTCAAAAACTGGGAAAAGCGTTAATGCTTCCTGTGGCAGTACTGCCTATATGTGGTATCCTTATGGGTATCGGTTATATGCTGTGTCCAGAAACTATGCAGGGTGGAGATATTCAGGGTGCAGCTAATATGATTGGTCTGTTTCTTGTAAAAGCTGGTGGAGCTTTAATTGATAACATGGCAATCCTTTTTGTAATTGGTGTCGGTGTAGGTATGTCAGATAAAAATGATGGTACCGGAGGAATTGCGGCACTTGCTTCGTGGCTTATGATGACAACACTTCTTTCTACAAAGTTTGTTACAGTAATTATACCTTCTATAGCAGACAGTGCAACTAAAACTCTTGCATTTAACAAGATTGAGAATCCATTTATTGGTATTCTTGCTGGTATAATCGGTGCTATGTGTTATAACAAGTTTAAAGATACAAAATTACCAAACTGGTTATCTTTCTTTAGTGGAAAACGATGCGTAGCAATTGTTTCAGGAGTAGTATCAATTCTTGTATCTGTTGTGTTATTATTTGTATGGCCATTACTGTTCGGCGCATTAGTAAGCGTTGGTAAGGCAATTGTAAAGCTTGATATTGTTGGTGCAGGTATCTATGCATTCTTGAACAGATTGTTAATTCCTACCGGATTACATCATGCGTTGAACAACGTATTCTGGTTTGATACTATCGGACTTGGAGATTTACAGCACTTCTGGGCAGGACAAACATCAAGTGATGTTTCATGGAGTCTTGGAATGTATATGTCAGGCTTCTTCCCATGTATGATGTTTGGTGTTCCTGGTGCAGCTTTAGCTATGATTAAATGTGCAAAGCCAGCTAAGAAAAAAGTAGCTATAGGACTTGTTGCTTCTGCAGCATTATGTGCATTTATCTGTGGTGTTACAGAACCATTTGAATTTGGTTTCATGTTCCTTGCTCCTGGACTCTATGTTATCTATGCACTTCTTTATGGTATATTTACAATGATTACAGTTGCATTAGGCTTCAGAGCAGGATTTAGTTTCTCAGCAGGTGCTACTGACCTGTTATTCTCATCATCTCTTCCGGCAGCACAGAAGACATGGTTGATAATTCCTCTTGGTATAGCAGCATTCTTCGTATTCTATTTCGTATTCTTATTTGCCATTAAGAAATGGGATTTAAAGACTCCTGGCAGAGAAGATGATGATATAGAAGCAGAAAAGAAAGTTGAACTTGCAAGTGACGATTATACAGCAATTGCAAAGACAATTCTTGAAGGCTGTGGTGGAAAAGAGAATATTGCAAGCATAGATAATTGTATTACAAGACTGAGACTTGAAGTAAAGGATATTACACTTGTTAATGATAAGGTTATTAAATCAGCTGGTGTTGCTGGTGTTATGAAACCTGGAAAGACATCTGTACAGGTTATTATAGGAACTAAGGTACAGTTTGTTGCGGATGCATTTTCTAAGCTTTGTGAATAATTAAAATGTTAAAATAAAGATAATATAAAAATCCCCGGTAAGACTGTCAGAACAGCAGCTTATCGGGGATTATTCATGTGTTACTTTACCATGCTTAAAAATTCTTCATCAGATATCTTAGAATTCATTACAGCATTCTTAATTGCAGCGGACATAACGCGTGCAGCAAGTGTTCCTGCAAAGTTGATATCAACATGTACAGCTTCGCTGTCGCCTCGTTTTGCAGTGCTTGCAGCATAGATTGTATCTCCGTCTGCCATTGTGCCGACCGGATTAATGCAGCGTGCATACGCATTTCTTGCCATAGATGCAATTTTGTTAAGTTCAGCCTTGTTAAATGCAGCGTTGGTTATAACCGCACCGATTGTTGTGTTGCCTGTGAACATATCGCGAGGTGCCATGAACTGATAAAGTGCTTCTTCACAGCTTACATACTCGGTTCTGTCAGCGTTCTTAAGTCCGGCAAGCTTTTTACCGGTTTCATAATCTGATATATCTCCAAGTGCATTTACAACAACAATTGCTGTCATTGTAAATGTGCCTGTCTTCACTGAATATATTCCAAGTCCGGACTTTTCAGCCTGCTTCATTCCCATAATCTTTCCGACAGTCGCACCTGTTCCGGCACCGATACAGCCCTGAATGGGTTCGCTGCTATTCGAATTGGCGGCGGTGGAAGCATCAGTATTGACAACACCGGCCTTCATAAGTGCCTGAATACAGGCCTCATATCCCATAGTACTGTCCGGGCGTACTTTAGAGCTTCCATATCCAAGATCAAATATGCATGACTGGCATACAAGCGGAACAAGTGAAACGCCTGTGTTATATCCTATACCATGTTCTTCAAGACATGTCATAACTCCGTCAGATGCGGCAAGACCGTATGCTGAACCGCCTGACAGTACAATGGCATTAATCGGATTGTCAGCAGTCATAGGCATAGTAAGAGGTGTTTCTCTTGATGCCGGACCACCGCCGCTTATGTCACAGCCTGCCGTTGCTCCGTCTGGAAAATATATAACAGTTACACCTGTGCCAGCTTCCTTATTGGAAGCATGACCTAATCTAAAATCATTAATATCATTAACTGAAATCTCTGTAAACAAAACTAAACCTCCGTTGATTAATGTCCGATTTATTCAATCAAAGTGACAGGTTAATTCTGGTTAAGCTTAAGTGCAGCATATAATGCGCGGGAAACCACACTGGCAACAATAAAGCAGATACCTGCCTCAATAAGTCCCTGAACACCAACAAATAATACTACGAATATAAGTGGGTTCTTAGCTCCGAGTGCAGTAACGAAGGCCTGTACATAATCTGTATTATAGAAGAAGAGAACAAGTGAACTCATGAATAATAAAGTATTAAGTAAAGGACAGCAAAGACTTGCTATATAATAAGAAAATTTCTTAACTCCCTTAATACTGTGAAGTCCCTTGAATATAAGTCCTGTAAGGAAGCCTTCAAGAGTTCTTGTTACTACTGTTGTTACAAATGTACCAAATGGATTAATTCCGAGAAGAACAGTTCCCATTGCGCCTCCAACGAAGCACTGATAAAAGCTAGTAAGTCCGAATGTCAGACCACAGATTAAACCGCCGACAGGTCCTAAGATGATAGCACCTACAGCTACAGGAACAGTTAAAAGGGTGATAGAAAGTCCAGGGGTACGGATGTAGCCTAATGGGGTCAGTGACATAACGAGTATGACCGCAACCATAAGTGCCAGCTCCACCATGTACTTAGTGTTGAACTTCGTTGCAGAAGTTCGAGTTGCATTGATAGTATTCATATTGTCTCCTTTGCGGAAAGGTATGCAGCCCTTCCGGCTTGTTAAGATACATCTCCGAAAAACGGATGACGTTCGCGCGTATAATAACATATATATTGTTATTATTCAAACATTCTTTATAAATTATTTATAAAAATACATTTGACATTAATTTACTATGATGAAAATCGGTGTTAATATAAGAAACGCTTATTAATTATTGAAAGCAGATTTTTGAAAATATTTATCAATAAAGATGGGAGAGTGTTTATGAGCAGAATTATTAAAAATGTGCTGCCATACTGGAAGTCGATAGTGCTGGTATTTGCACTGCTTATTGTTCAGGCAGTGTGTGACTTGTCGCTTCCTGCGTATACTTCAGATATCATTGATACAGGTATACAGAATGGAGGCATAGAGCATACTGTGCCAGAAAAGATTACTAAGGAAGAATTTGACACTGCGAAGCTTTTTATGACAGAGGAAGAAGCACAGCTGTGGGAACAGTCGTATTCTTATAATGAAGATGATAATGTCTATGAATTAAGTGTCAAAGGTTCTAAGAACAAGACTGATTTAGACGACACACTTTTTACAGCACTTATAATTAACAACCAGATGTCTTCAGTGACTGAAAGTGCATTCAAGAGCCGTATGGCAGAGCAGATGCATGTAAGTGAAGAACAGCTTGCCAATGTTTCGGTAGAAGATATTGGAAAGTCTATGGGCGTGGAACTCACTACATTTACACAGATGATGGAAGATTCGGATGGTAATGAGGTTGAAACTACATGTGTGGATATGAGACAGATAGTGAAGGCAATGTATAGTGCTGGTGCTATGAGTAAGGATGATATCCTTTCTATGAGAAATGAGTTTCAGAGTACAATTGATACTATGGGAAAGACTCTTGTTTCGTCTATGGGTGTTGCATATGCAAAGAGCATGGATGCCAAGGCAGGAATGGACATGGATTCTATTCAGACTAAGTATTTGTGGGCAGCTGGTCTTAAGATGGTTGCCATGGCACTTCTTATGGCGGTTACTTCTGTATGTGTAGGCTTCCTTGCATCAAGAGTTGGTGCAGGTGTTGCAAGAGATATGAGAGGAAAGCTGTATTCTAATGTCATGGGATTCTCTAATGCTGAGATGGACAAATTCTCTACAGCGTCACTTATCACAAGAACAACTAATGATGTACAGCAGGTTCAGACGGTTACGGTTATTATGCTGAGAATGATTCTGTATGCACCAATTCTTGGCGTCGGAGGAATTATAAAGGTTGTTGGAACAGGAGCCGGCATGGGCTGGGTTATAGTTATGGCTGTTGCTGTTATCATTGCATTTGTAATGCTTCTTATGGTAATTGCGATGCCTAAGTTCAAGCTTATGCAGAAGCTGGTTGATAATGTCAATCTTGTATCCAGAGAGATTCTTACTGGTCTTTCTGTAATAAGAGCCTTTGGAAGAGAGAAGAAGGAAGAGGAAAGATTTGACGAAGCTAATAAAAAGCTTACTAAGACAATGCTCTTTACTAACAGAACAATGACATTCATGATGCCAAGCATGATGTTTATAATGAATGGTTTGTCAGTTCTTATCGTGTGGGTTGCCGCACACAGAATTGATGCCGGAGTTATGCAGGTAGGTTCTATGACTGCATTTATAACATATTCGATGCTCATAGTTATGTCATTCCTTATGCTTACAATGATGTCTGTAATGCTTCCAAGAGCGATGGTTGCAGCTGACCGTATAGATGAAGTTATTAATACACATTCTTCAATAGAAGACTCTGAGAATCCTGAGACAATTGAGTCTGCAAAGGGTGTAGTTGAGTTTAATCATGTAAATTTCATGTATCCGGGTGCTAAAGCGAACGCACTTGAGGATATTACATTTAAAGCAGAGCCGGGTAAGACTACAGCTATCATAGGAAGTACGGGCTGTGGAAAGTCAACGCTCGTTAATCTTATTCCAAGATTGTACGATGTTACAGGAGGAAGCATTACTATTGATGGTCATGATATAAGAAATATTTCTATGCACGACTTAAGAAGTGAGCTTGGTTATGTGCCTCAGAAGGGAATGCTTTTCTCTGGTACTATTGCAAGTAACTTAAGATTCGGTAATCCTGATGCGAGCGATGAAGATGTCGTTAAGGCAGCACAGATTGCACAGGCAACTGAGTTCATTGATAATAAGGCTGAGAAGTACGACAGTCCTATAGCACAGGGCGGTACTAATGTTTCAGGCGGTCAGAAGCAGAGACTTTCTATTGCCAGAGCAATAGCAAAGCACCCAAGAGTGTTTATATTTGATGACAGTTTTTCAGCACTTGATTTAAAGACTGACGCAATTCTTCGTAAGGAGCTTGCTGCAAATGTGTCTGATGCCACTGTTATTATTGTAGCCCAGCGAATCAGCACAATCCTTCATGCAGATCAGATTCTTGTTATGGATGATGGTAAGATTGTTGGCAAGGGAACGCATGAAGAACTTATGAAGACATGTGAGACATATCAGCAGATTGCAAGTTCACAGCTTTCTGCTAAAGAGCTTGGAAAGGAGGCCTAGTCAGTATGGAAGATAATAAAAATATCAAAATGCCACCGAAAAGAAGAATGGGACCTCCGGGAAGAGGAATGGCACCTGTTGAGAAAGCCAAGAATTTCAAAGGATCAATAGGAAAGCTTATAAGATATATTGGAAGCTATAAGATTGCGATAATATTTGTTGCAGTTATGGCTGTATGCTCAACAGTATTTTCTGTTGTTGGTCCGAAGGTTCTTGGTAAGGCAACTACAGCTCTGTCAGAAGGTCTTGTAAAGAAAATCGGTGGAACTGGCGGAATTGACTTTGGAAAGATTGGAACAATTCTTATATTCGTGCTTTGTCTGTATGCCGCAAGCGCAGTATTTAACTTTGTACAGGGCTGGATAATGACAGGCATTACACAGAAGGTCTGCTACAGATTAAGAAAAGAAATCAGCGAGAAGATTAACCGTATGCCAATGAAGTATTTCGAGAGCAGGACATATGGTGAGGTGTTATCAAGAATTACTAACGATGTTGATACACTTGGAATGGGACTTAACCAGAGTATTACAACAATCATTACATCTTTAACTACTATGATTGGTGTTCTTATAATGATGTTAAGCATTTCACCGCTTATGACACTTATTGCTATTATAATTCTTCCGATATCAGTCGGACTTGTTTCTTTCGTTGTTAAGAAGTCACAGGGATATTTCAAAACACAGCAGGAGTATCTTGGACATATTAACGGACAGATTGAGGAAACTTATGGCGGACACATGATTGTTAAGTCATTTAATAAAGAAAAGGATATGGTTGATTCATTTAACAAGACTAATGATGTCCTCTATGGTTCAGCATGGAAGTCACAGTTTCTTTCAGGAATGATGCAGCCAATCATGATGTTTGTAGGTAATTTAGGTTACGCATGTGTTGCATTAACCGGCGGTCTTCTTGCTATTAAAAATGTTATAACAATCGGTGATATTCAGGCATTTATCCAGTATGTGAAGAATTTCACGCAGCCAATCCAGCAGATTGCCCAGGTTATCAATCAGGTACAGTCTATGGCAGCAGCTTCTGAGAGAGTATTTGAATTTCTTGATGAAGAAGAGGAAGACCAGACTGTTAAGAATCCTGTTTCTACAGAAGGAATTAAGGGTGAGGTTGATTTCGAGCATGTAAGATTCGGATACAATGAGAACCAGACTATCATCAAGAATTTCAGTGTAAATGTTAAGCCTGGACAGAAGGTTGCTATCGTAGGACCGACAGGTGCAGGTAAGACCACTATTGTTAAGCTGCTTATGCGATTCTATGATGTTAATGATGGAGCTATTCTTGTTGACGGACATAATGTTAAGGATTTCAACAGAAGAGAACTAAGAGACGCATTTGGAATGGTTCTTCAGGATACATGGCTCTATAAGGGTACAATTATGGAGAATATCAGATACGGAAAGCTTGACGCAACTGATGAAGAGGTTATTGCAGCAGCTAAGGCAGCTAACGCCCATCACTTTATTGAGACTCTTCCGGGTGGTTATGATTGTGAGCTTAACGAGGACGCAAGCAATGTCTCACAGGGACAGAAGCAGCTTCTTACAATTGCAAGAGCAATCCTTGCAGATAATCCAATCCTTATTCTTGATGAAGCAACATCTTCTGTTGATACAAGAACAGAGGAGCGAATCCAGAAGGCTATGGATAACCTGATGAAGGGCAGAACAAGCTTTGTTATTGCACACAGACTTTCAACTATTAAAGACGCTGATGTGATTCTTGTTATGAAGGATGGAGATATCGTTGAGCAGGGAACTCATGATGAGCTGCTTGCGAAGAATGGTTTCTATGCTGACCTTTATAATTCACAGTTTGAGCAGGCTTCTTAGATTGATAATATATATGTTAAGAGAAACGGCAGGAAGAAATTTCTGTCGTTTTTTTAAACATTTTGATATAATAAAATTATTAATTAGTTAAGTGAAGAGGATAATGCATGAATATATTAATATGTGATGATGATAAGCTTTATATTGATATGATAAGAAAATATGTGGATGAATTCTTTGCTGATCATAAGATAACGGATTATAAGGTTTATGAATATAACAGTGGTGATGAAGCAGCTAAGAATAATGAAAAGATTGATATTGCATTTCTTGATGTTGAGATGGACGGAATTAATGGAATTGAAGCTGGCAAATGTTTAAGAAATAATAACAAGAATATTGTGTTATTCATAATAACTTCGTATATGGGCTATCTTGATGATGCAATGGACGAGGGAGTTTTCAGGTATATTAATAAACCATTGGAAAGACCTGTGATTATGCGAGGTTTACATAAGGCATTATTATTATGTAGCAAGAGTCAGAGCAAGAAAATCAATATTGAATATAAGGGTGATAATGTAATTATTGAACAGGATTCGATTATATGCATAGAGTCACTGGTTAGAAAAAGATATATCAAAACAGATACGCAGTCGTACATAAGTCTCAAAAGTCTTTCTTATTGGCAGAGTGTTCTTGATGAGGATAAATTTTTTCTTGTCAATAAATCCTTCATTGTTAATATAGACAGAGTTGAGCGATTTACTGATAAGTATATTGAGCTTAAGGGCATTGAAGAGCCAATAGACTTATCAAGAGAAAAAAGAACTGCATTCAAGCAGAAAATGCTTCTGTATCTGGCAGGGCAGGAGTAGGTGTATATGGAGATTATAATCAGTTATGCATTTGCACATATTATAGAAGCTATAATATTGTGGATGAGTATGTCGCAGATGTATGAACACAGATATAAACAGTGGGTGACGGGCTTTGTTATCATGGCAGGACATGCTGTGATGTTTGTCGTGTTTCTGACGGGGAATATATATTTTGTAACGGTGGTCAATCTGCTTACATATATATTATTGATTTATATTCTTTATAATGTTAATAAGAGAGCGGCTGTGTTCTGGGGGGTTATTTACATAGCAATTATGGCTCTTTCAGAACAAATGATATTTTATGTATTACAATTCATAATGAGAATTAAATATGTGGAACTAAAAAATACCATGATAATTGTCATGGTTTTGTGTCTGTGTAAAATACTATATTTTATATTAATTCAGATTATGGTTATGATGAAGAATAAAAGCAGTGTGTCAGATAACGGAGATTTATCAATGTTATTACTGATGGTTACGCTTATTGCTTCTTTGACAGTTTTTATTACATATTATATCATTGGTGTTGAGAGTAATGTAAATACGAGAGAAACAGTATGGGCGGTTGCAAGTTCTATTATTCTTGTATCATCGGATATACTAGTGCTGTGGGTGAGTATAAGAATTAATGAAAGAAAAGCAGAAAATGAACGCATTAAAATTCAGCTTGAACAGGAAAAGGCGGATGCGAGATATTATAAGCTTGAAAATGAGAAAAACGAAAGTCTTGAAATATTAAGACACGATATGAATAATCATCTTAATACAATGCTGGGTATGGAAACTAATAGTGATTTGAAGGATTATATTACTTTAATTATGGAACAGTATAATATTAAGAAGAGAACTACATTTTCTAATAATAATGTACTAAACGGTCTTATAAGTGAATATAGCAGCAAATGTTATACAGAAAATATAGAATTTGTTGTGGATATACGACCAGGAACAATTGATGACATAGTTGCCACAGATATAGTAGCTTTATTTGGTAATATATTATCGAATGCATATGAAGCTGCGAAGCAATGTGAGGAAAATAGTGAAAAATATATTGAATTGGTTGTTAAGAGAAAGCATGAGACAACATTTATCAAATGCGTAAATTCATGTGCTGTTCCACCTAAAATAATAGGAGGAAATTTCATTTCAATTAAGAAGGATTCTGACAGAAAACATGGATATGGAATGAAGAGCATAGATAAGATTGTCAATAAATATCATGGAAGCCACATTGAACAGTTTGATGAAAATGAATTTACAATATCAATAATGCTTATGATATAGAAAACAGGAAGCTGTATGTGTGAATTAATAGTACAGCTTCCTGTTTTTTTCTGTCATACATGCAATATGTGAAATAAAGCAGAAAATAATTACAATTGATATGCAGCTGGCTGTTCTATACAGGTGTAAGACAGTAGCTGCGATAATAATAATGTTAAAAACAGCCAGAATACCTACAAGGCAACGGTGGTAATATTTTTTCTCTGAGTCTGATACTGAGTGGTTAATAGATATTACAGGTCCTTTAATGATTAATTCCATATCAGCAATTATAAGTGCAATAAACATGTATAATGATGGCTTAATGAAGGAAGAAAGCCATGCCATCACAATAAGTATTATGGCAGAAAAAATCAGGCATGCCGTAGAAGACTGGCAATGATAACCACCACAATATTTTCTTATGAGCAAAAACGAAAATATTTCTATTAGTCCAATCGTTATATTATGAGTGGCTATACAATACGCTGTGAAAATAATTGTCGGATTAATAATCAATAATAAATATTGTATTGCGTATATGTATAAATCAATGTCATCATTCTCAAGTATACCTGATTTTATAAGCCATAAAGCTATGTGGCGAGAAAGTTTCTCTACCATTATCTTGTCTTCTTAAACTTCTTTAATGATGCTGGCTCAACAGGCTGATTTAAATAAAAGCTTGATGAAGCATTAGCACCAGAAGTTAAAGTGCGGTTAAGCATGGCAGAAACGCCTTTGCTTAATGCAGACTTAATTGTTTTCTTCATAACATTTTCCTCCTTCATTAAGATATTATTAATTATATTTTGTTAGAAATTATTTTTAAATGGCTTATGTCTCAACTGTACATTTAAATGTCTTAAATGTATTTTTGCGATATTATGCAACATTTCTATTAACTGTCACAAATATTATTCCATACACTAAGAAACTTATTTCAATATGATAAAATTAAAATGTTATCATTAATTGCACATAAATATTTGCACTAACCTAATTCGCAATAAACGCTATATATGTGCGGAATGTGCGTATACTAAAATTTAATAGTAATCATACTAATGTACAGGGGTTGCTATGGAGTATACAGATCGTTACAAAGCATTTTGCAAAAGAATGAGCATATATAGAAAATTAATGGACTACGATCAGGCGAAAATGGCTGTGCGGGTTGGCATGACTACACCAGAGTATTCTAACAGGGAAGCGGGAAGGAGCATGGTGTCAGGCATTGACCTCAGAAAATTTTCTGATTCAGGGGCGGATATTGATAAGTTGTTAGTTGATGCCGATGAAAAGCCATGCAGGCATGTGATTTCTTCAGAAATAGAGACATTTGGCGAAGAATCAGAGAAGGAATATGTAAGAGGCGTTGTGAGTGAGCATGTTCTTTATATGTGTGAGAAGAAGATAGCTGATTTTTCAGATGAAACTGTAAAGTATATCAGACTGCTTAAATCTATTGACAAGGATTCAACTAAGGATTCTATGTTAAAATGTATTAGAGATGTCAATGGTATAACTGACCAACAGGTTATATCAGATAATCTGGGAATATCAAGATTTAAATACAGCAAAATTGAGAATAATAAGGAACTTCCGGATGCAATGGTTCTTATAAGACTTTACGATTTGTATGGTTATGTCCCATCTATGTATTTAAATCTGTATGATGTCAGAGGCCGGCTTCTTGATTATATATTTGACAGCATGTCTCAGAAAGATCAGGAAATAATAATGAATTTTATCAATAATTTGAAAGAGTTCGTGTGAGGAAGTTATGAAAGAACGAATTATAAATATTGGACCCAGGCTTAAGCAGAGAAGAAAGGAAATGCGTATAAAACAGACGGAAATGGCTAAAGAGTTGGGTGTGTCGCAGACATATCTTTCTAATATTGAAGGTGGAAGAACCAATTGCAGCATAACTTTGTTTGTAGATATATGTAATTATCTTAATGTAACGCCAGATTATCTGATGTTAGGAAATATGCGTGGAAATAGAGCAAGTATAGATATAATTGATGAATTGAAGATGTGCAGTTCGGAAGAAATTGCCACAGTAAAGAAAATAGTTGATGCATTTGTTCTGAAAAAGACGGAGCCGTACTGATAAGGTATGGCTTTATTTTTTTGATTAAAATGCTTGACATGTCGAACATATGTTTCTATAATAAACATATGTTCGAATTATATTCAGATCTTACAACTATGGAGAAATTAGAAATTCTGGCAGATGCTGCCAAGTATGATGTTGCATGTACATCAAGTGGAGTAGACAGGAAGGGAAAGAAAGGCTTCCTTGGGAACAGCGTGGCATGCGGTGTATGTCATAGTTTTGGTGCTGATGGCAGGTGCATTTCGCTTCTAAAGGTTTTAATGACTAATCATTGTGTGTATGATTGCAAATACTGCATGAACCGATGCTCTAATGATGTGCCGCGGGCTACATTTACACCTGATGAATTATGCAGGCTTGTTATAGAGTTTTATAAGCGTAATTATATTGAAGGATTATTCTTAAGCTCTGGGGTTTTGAAGAATCCGTCATATACTATGGAAAGAATATGTGAAACACTGATGCTTTTACGGACTAAGTATAGATTTAATGGTTATATACATGTTAAGGCTATACCGGGAGCACCAGATGAGCTGCTTTCAAGGGTTGGGTATCTTGCAGACAGGGTAAGTATTAATCTGGAACTGCCTACAGCACAGAGCCTTTCGAAGCTTGCTCCTAATAAGAGTTTCAAGGCTATTCTTGAGCCTATGGAAAAGATTACAGGTACAATTGCGGCTAACAGACTGGCATTGGGAAAAGATGCACGAATGGAAAGAAGCAGCATTAACAGATATCTGACGGGAAGCATATTCAACCAGAATGGGACGGATAACGGTCAAGCAGCATTATCAGGAACACAGAGGACAGCATTGGAATCAGGAGATAAGTTATCGCTTCCAGCGGTTTCTAAGGATATGTGTGTAAAGCGTCCATTTGCGCCTGCAGGGCAGAGTACACAGATGATAATAGGCGCGACACCGGAAACTGATCTTACGCTTATCAGAACGACGCAGCATTTATATAAGAATTATGATCTTAAAAGAGTATTTTATTCTGCTTATATACCACTTAATGAGGATTCTGCATTGCCACAGCTGGATGCAGATGTTCCACTATTAAGAGAACACAGGTTATATCAGGCAGACTGGCTTCTTAGGTTCTATGGATTTCAGGCAGATGAATTATTGTCAGAGAGCAGACCTAATTTTAATGAACAGCTTGATCCAAAGTGTGATTGGGCAATAAGACATCTTGGACAGTTTCCTGTCGAAGTACAGAATGCATCATATGATATGCTTTTAAGAATTCCTGGAATCGGTCCTAAGTCTGCCAGACGAATAGTGGAGACTAGAAGATATGCGAAGCTTGATTTTGATATATTAAAGAAGATTGGTGTAGTACTTAAGAGAGCACATTATTTTATAACATGTAATGGAAGAATGATGTATAGAATACCAATAGAGGAGTCATATATAACGGAATGTCTGACTGATGATAATCACAAGGAGAACTGGGAGATTACGCATCAGAATGAAAAGTATCAGCAGCTTTCACTTTTTGAATAAAAAGTGTTGGTATATATGATGAATGTAATGAAGAGTTTTTATATGGAGGTCTGTTTATGTATATATTTACATGCGAGAATACATTTGAAGATATGATGTGTTGTATATATCATGCATGGGAGAAGGCTTTGAAAGTAGGCCATGGATGTGTTAGACTTGAAAAGCGTGGAGAAGAACAGATTTCTTTATTCGACGAATATATATATGTTGAGTATAATGAAGAAGAGTATAAGAAAGTAGTGCGTTCGATAAAACATAAGATATCTGAAGAGGCATATGCATGTGTGTATTATGCATGTTTATCGTCAGAACAGGATGCATTAGATACAGCCTATAGGTTTCTGATAAAAGGGTTTAAGATTGGATCAGATATAACATTTATGAGAAATGACCCTGATGTTATGAGAATTAAGGATATACGCAGGAAGGTTTTGCACGAGACAAGATATTTTATGGAGTTTGCAAGGTTTAATTCAATTGGTAACAAAGTATATGTGTGTCATCTTGAACCAGAAAGCGATGTTATATATGAAGTTTCTTTACATTTTGCTGACAGAATGCCTTCTGAGAACTGGCTTATAATTGATGATAACAGAAAAAAGTCTGTAGTTCATACTACTGATGGGCAGATGTATATAAGATATTTTACAGATTATGATATGTCAGTTCTGGCAAAGACAGAAGATGTGAATGATGAATATACAGATATGTGGAAAATCTTTTTTGAGACTATAGCAATTAAACAACGCTATAATCCTGAATGTCAGAGAAATCTTATGCCAGTGTGGATGAGAAAGCATGTAACAGAGTTTCAGTAACACGCAATTCTTTATGTTAAGGGATGTGTAATTGATGAGTAAAATTGTGGATTATGTATCAGAAGATAATAAAAACGATATGCTTAATGACGTGCGTGATTCTGATTATGATGCGTTCGTTAAGCTTTCACAGGTATTTGAACTTAATGTATTCTGTCCTGTTCATATGGAAGGGGAGAAGGACTGGGTTGTTGCTTATCTTATGAATGATGCAGTGGAGAGCTTTCTTGTATTTAAAGATTCAGTTATGACTGGAAAATATATTGATGTGGATGAGGAACAGATACCATCTGTGCAGATGTTAAAAGATGGATATATGCTTATAGTTAATCAGGGGAATAAGAATATATTTACAATAAAATTCAGCAGACTTGAATTAAGAACATATTTATTTAATTATGGCAGCATGGGGCATTTCTGGATAAAAGGATATGAATATTTACGCCAGCTTGAATATCAGCTTGCTGATATAAGAGACAAGTATAGATATCTTGGAGAAGAGGTATGCAATGATGCTGAACGTGTGCTTATGAAACTGGCGGATTTTCCTCCAATTAAGAGATTTCAGTCTGTGCCAGACCAGTATTATGTTTCATACCCGGATTGTGTTTATGAAGAGGCTGTAGATTATCTTATAGATATAGCTGAGAGAGTTGAAGATAATTCAATAAGAAGAAAACTTAAAGCTTATAAGAAGAAACCATCAGGGTTAAGAAGTATACAGCTGGCGGCAATGTTTGGAATGAGGAAACATGCTGCGTTTGTGGATGCAATAATAGCAGATTTGAGGGAAGCGGCATCAGGTTATCCACAGAGAGCTTTTTCAAGAGAAGAACAGAAAATTCATAATGTGATACATGCAAAAGCAATAGCAAATCTGAATGAATATGAGAGACAGGGATATAAGTGTCTGCTTTATAGAGAAGAACCATTTATGTATGCAAGAGATTCAATAACCTATAAGGAGTATGTTCTTGTGTATATTAATGGAATAATAAGCAGAAAGGCAAAGATAGTTTCTTTTGAGTGACATATAAAGCAATTGTGATGTATAATACGAAATATATCTATAATAATTCAGATAATTAGGAAGAGAGGATGCATTTATGGGAAAAGTAAAGGTTGTTTCCAAGAATAATCAGGTGAGTGTTAAGGTTAAGAGTACAAAAGATGAACAGCTTAATCAGAATATGGCTGAATTACTTTCAAATACAGCTGTAGAAGGATTTCTCCCTTTTCATATAGTGTCAGATAATAATGGATTTACAGCAGAGTATGGAATAGCGGGATATGAGACAGCTAAAGAGTTTTTTAAGAACAGGGTTATAGACCAGCATACTTTTTCTGTATTTATGAGGAGCAGTGTCAATGCATTAGCAGGCATTTCTGCATATAATATGGAATATGGTAATGTTATGGTTTCACTTGATACTGTATTAATTGAATCTGCTACGGGAAAGGCTTTATATTTGTATTATCCAGCTACAGGTTACAATAATGGTGAATTTTATAATGTTTTTCTTGATGAGATACTCAGAATGATAAGAACACCTATGAATTCAGATGTTTCATTTATGGTAAGGTTAAAGGAACTGCTTAAACAGCCAGAGAATATGACATGGGATATACTCGGTGAATATGCTGATTCTATAGATGTACCCGCAGTAAGCAGAGCGAATATGCAGCCACAGGTACATGTGGTACAGCCACAGCAACCAGAAACAGTACAGGTTACACATCAAGCACCGCCTGTTATGTATACAGCTCCAGTGCAGATGCAGACTGATATACAGAATACAGGATGTGTGAGTGGTGGAGATGAAAAGATATGTCCGGTTTGCGGAATGCGTAGTACAACACCTGATGCAGTATTTTGTATTGGCTGCGGTTCCAGATTGGAGTCTGCAATGCAATTTTCTGTAAAAAATGAGCAGACAGAAATTAAAAAGAGATGCAATAAATGTGGTTTTTCTAATAATTCAGATGCCTTATTCTGTTCTGAATGTGGAACAAAATTAGAAGATATAGGAGTATTAGAAAGTACGGAGATACAGGATAATGATGATAATAATGCGAAAGATACATCGGTGATTATAATCAAAGGTGGAAGAGTTGTAGATCCTGTCAGTAAAACAGATGAGATTATGGATATCATTATTAAGAATAATATAATTGAGGAAACTGGATATAATCTTAATGTTATGGAAGGTGCAGAAGTAATTAATGCAGAGGGACTTATTGTTGCACCAGGACTTATGGATACACATGTACATTTCAGAGATCCAGGATTTACTTATAAAGAGGATATTATTACTGGAGCAGCAGCAGCAGCAAAAGGTGGTTTTACAAGTGTAGTCTGCATGGCTAATACTAAACCAGCAGTTGATAATATTGAAACTCTTGAGTATATTCAGAAAAAAGGTGAGACAACAGGAATTCATGTTTTGCAGACGGCGTCTGTAACTAAGGAATTAAAAGGTGTTGAACTTGTAGATATGGAAGCACTTGCTAATGCGGGAGCTGTTGGATTTACAGATGATGGAATTCCGATTATGAATGAACATGTTCTTGTAGAGGCCATGAAGAAGGCAGCAGAGTTGGATTTACCAATCAGTCTTCATGAAGAGGATCCAGAGTTTATAATAAGACCAGGAGTTAATCAGGGGAAAGTTGCTGAACAGCTTGAATATGGAGGTGCATCTGCTACAGCAGAAGATGTTATGGTTGCAAGAGATTGTATTCTTGCATTGCATACAGGAGCATCAGTATGTATACAGCATATTAGCTCAGGAAATTCAGTGGAAATTGTCAGAACTGCCAAGAAGCTTGGTGCTGATGTGCATGCTGAAGCAACTCCACATCATTTTACTCTTACAGAAGATGCGGTACTTAAGTATGGAACTAATGCCAGAATGAATCCGCCATTAAGAACGGAAGAAGACAGAATTAAGATAATTGAAGGTATTAAAGATGGTACGATTGATATGATAGTGACAGATCATGCACCACATAGTGATGAAGAGAAGGCCAGACCATTAGAAAATGCACCTAGTGGAATTACAGGTCTGGAGACATCTCTGGCACTTGGAATCAAATCACTGGTAGAACCGGGACATATATCTTTAATGAAGCTTATGGAATTAATGAGTAAGAATCCTGCTGAATTCTATCGTATGATACCGGGAAGTATTACTAAAGGAGCAGCAGCAGATTTAGTTATCTTTGGAGAAAAAGAACTATGGACCGTAAGGAAAGAAGATTTTGCATCAAAGGCATCTAATAGTCCTTTTATCGGATGGGAATTACCAGGTAAAATACATTATACTATATCTTCAGGAAAGATAGTTTATCAGAGATAATAAAATTCGACCAAATTGTGTATAGTGATGCGCAATTATTCCATTGAAATATTTTGTATATCATATATAATTAGAAGGGCATGCAAGAATTATATATGAGAGGAGAAAATTTACTTGGAGATAAAACTAATTAAGATTGATAATGAAAGTTATTTTGTATACCAATCTTCGAGAAAGGTGTATAAGGAGAGGGTCGCGGACATAATGTATTTTGCAAGAGGTGGCAGAAGAGTTACTATGTATTCACGCGAGTCTGGAGAAATTGAATTGTATTGTAGTCTTGTAGAAATCTACAGAGTACTTATTACAGAGGGATTTCATTATATTAATCAGTCAGTGCTTATTAATATATCTTATATAACTAACATTAAGAAGAATCTTGCGAAAGTGGGAAATGGCAAATATATTGAAATCAGCAGAAACAGAAGGGCACTTATTATTAATAAATTCTGTGAAACTCTGAAGTAGGTATATATAGCATATTCTCATTTGATTAAATATGGAGGTATGCTTATGAGATATTACGCTGTATCGCAATGGCTTATTTTTTTCTTTATATATTGTTTTTTAGGTTGGATATGGGAATGCTGCTATGTTTCTGTGAGGAAACATAAGTGGGTAAACAGAGGTTTCCTGCATGGTCCATTCCTGCCAATATATGGTTCAGGGGCAATTGTAATATTGATTAGTACGATTGCAGTGAAAGATATTGTTCCACTGGTCTTTCTTCTAGGAATGGTATCATCTACAATACTTGAATTCTGCACAGGCTGCTGCATGGAGAAGCTTTTTGGTGTAAGATACTGGGATTACAGCAATCTTCCACTTAATTTTAAAGGGCATATATGTTTCTTTATATCACTTGCATGGGGAGCATTCTCTATTTTGCTTGTGTGTGTAATACACAAGCCCATCGAAGCAGCAGTACTTATGATTCCAAGAACAATAGCAGATATTATTGCAGTAGTTCTGGCAATATACATGGCAGCAGATTTTGCTGTTTCAATTAATGAGGCTATGGACCTTAAGGCGACACTTGAGAAATTTACGAAAGAGAATGAACAGCTTCAGATGTATGCCAGAAGAATGGAGATTACGGCCACATTTGCAGAAGAAGAATTTAATAAGAAAAAGGAACAATTCATGGCAGCAGTGGCTGAAGAAAGAAGACAGTTATCTGAGAGAGCGGATAGAAGATACAGCCATATTACAAGTATTATTAAGAGAAATCCTAATGCTGTTTCGAGAGTACATAAAGAATCTATTAATGAAATCAAAGAAATTATTGCTAAAAGAAGGGCAAAGAAGGGTAATTAATGTTGGAAAAGATATTGTTATATAATGTTAAGAGACCTCAGGATATTATTAAAGCAGCATCTAATATGAGAATTATAAGCGGATTCATTAATGAGTCAGATACAGACCGGACTCTGGCAGAGATTGCAGCTGATGTAAGAGGCATATCATTATCAGATGCAGAGGGATATCAGCCACAAGAAAATAAAGAGAGTCTTGTTGTATTTTGTGATGTGACAGATAAGCATATGGACAAGCTTCTCTTTGAAATGAGACAGAAGAGTTTTGATGTATCATTTAAGGCTGTATTGACAGATACTAATAAAAAGTGGAATATTAAGCAGATGCTTGTGGAGATGAGAAGAGAAAGATTTGAATATATGCGGAGAAATATGATATAATAATTATTATAGGTAAAGGAGATAAGCTATGGAAATTAAACATGTAAAAGCAAGTGAATTCAATAATGAGGTACTTAAAGCGGATAAGCCGGTTCTTGTGGATTTCTGGGCAGACTGGTGCGGACCATGTAAGATGTTAGGACCAGTTCTTGAACAGGTTGCAGCTAAGGTGGATGATGTTCAGATTGTAAAGATTAATGTGGATGAGGAATCATCAGTTGCAGAGAAATATAATATTATGTCAATTCCTACATTACTTTTATTTAAGAGTGGAGAGTGCGTGGCAAAGAGTGTTGGTTTTATAAGTGAAGGCCAGGTAATGGAATTTATTGGTAAATAACATTAATACAGCCTGAAGTACTGAAGAATACTGAATTAATAAAGGGGGAATATTTCACGATATTCCCCTTAAATTGTACAAAATTAAATACTCTTGTTAAACCTATTGATTTATTATCAGAAGCATGTTAGAGTAATCATGGTCAAATTGTTATGGATTTGTCAATGTATATTTATAGGAACAATAAGTATCCTATAATACATGGCAATTTTTATTTTGACTAAGATTGTATACAGTGTACAAAAAGAAATACATTTTTCTTAAAATGTACATTGAAATATATTATATTTAAGGAGGATCAATTCAAATGGTTGAGAAGACACAGTGGGCTGGATTCAAGGGAAGACTTTGGAAAGAAGAAATCAATGTAAGAGATTTCATTCAGAACAATTACACACCTTATGATGGAGATGAGAGTTTCCTTGCAGGTCCAACAGAAGCAACTAATAAGCTTTGGGGAAAATTACAGGAACTTCAGAAAGAAGAGAGAGCTAAGGGCGGAGTTTTAGACATGGAAACTAAGGTGGTTACAGGTCTTACAGCTTATGGCCCAGGATATATAGATGAATCAATGAAGGATCTCGAGCAGGTAGTAGGTCTTCAGACAGATAAGCCACTTAAGAGAGCATTTATGCCATATGGTGGTATTAAGATGGCTGAGGAATCTTGCGAGAACTATGGTTATACACCAGATCCTGAATTACACAAGATTTTCACAGAATACCATAAGACACATAACCAGGGTGTATTCGATGCTTATACACCAGAGATGAGAGCTGCAAGAAGATCTCATATCATCACAGGCCTTCCAGACACATATGGTCGTGGACGTATCGTAGGTGATTACAGAAGAGTTGCTCTTTATGGTATTGATTATCTTATCAAGTGCAAGGAAGAGGATAAGGCTAACTATGGATGCGGAGTTATGACTAACGATGTTATCCAGTTAAGAGAAGAACTTTCAGATCAGATTAACGCTCTTAAGGGAATGAAGGCTATGGCTGCTGCATATGGCTATGATATTTCTGAGCCAGCTACAACAGCTAAGGAAGCTGTTCAGTGGTTATACTTTGGTTACCTTGCTGCTATTAAGACACAGAACGGTGCTGCTATGAGTATCGGACGTATCGCTACTTTCCTTGACATTTATATCAAACGTGATATGGATAAGGGAATCCTTACAGAGAAAGAAGCGCAGGAATTAATCGACCATATGACAATGAAATTCCGCATGGTAAAATTTGCCCGGATCCCATCCTACAACCAACTTTTCTCCGGCGATCCGGTCTGGGCAACGCTGGAGGTTGCCGGTCTGGGACAAGTACCAGCTACTATGTCACGTTTCAGGTAGAGAGCGGTGAC
>ERZ860710.630-NODE-630-length-22148-cov-3.687548_pt1 | contig 22148 bp, 26 predicted proteins | sample MGYA00509974_ERZ860710 | MGnify/ENA primary metagenome ERZ860710 (study PRJEB30046, sample SAMN00715261) | human gut metagenome | study: EMG produced TPA metagenomics assembly of the A metagenome-wide association study of gut microbiota in type 2...
AGCAAGAAGAGGATATGTAGATACTATTATCGAAGCTGAGGATACAAGAAAATATGTGATCGGCGCATTTGAGATGCTGTTCACAAAGAGAGAGGATCGTCCGAATAAGAAACACGGTACGGTTTAGTGAGGTGAGGCGAAGTGAAGAAAAAAATCAGTTTATTAGGACTTATCCTCATTCTCGTCCTTAGCTTTACGGGATGTGGTAAGTCTGAGACGACAGAGTATGATCAGACGACAATGGAGCAGTATGCAGATACAATCATCAGTGCATTCAGTTCTATGTCTGAAGAAGATATGGATTATTACGAGAATCTGAGAGATCTGAATCTTGATATTACTCTTTTACAGGCACAGTTACCGATCGATGGATCGGATTTCCTGACTATGATCGAAAGCTGGAAGGCTTCTCAGGAAGAATGTGGTGCTTATATTGAGCATGGTGACTGGACAATGAAAGTCAGCCATGATGGTGCAACACTTTCATCCGAAGGTAAATTTGAGGACAGAGATGCTGAGATTGCTTTCACATTCAATGAGAAGAGCGATATGGAGAGCATGACAGTATCCGCACATTATACAACAGGAGAAATCCTTAAAAAAGCCGGATTAAATACAATCCTTGGAATGGGAACTGTATTTGTTGTATTGATTTTCATTTCATTTATTATCTATCTGCTTGGATTCATTCCGAAGCTTCAGAAGAAGCTTTCCGGTAAAGGAAAAGCTGCAGAAGAGAAGAAGGAAACACCTGTACAGGCAGCTCCGGCACCTGCAGTATCTGCACCACAGGCAGCAGGTACGGATGACGGCGAACTTGCAGCAGTTATTGAAGATGTTACGGAGGATACAGAGCTTGCAGCGGTAATTGCGGCGGCAATCGCGGCATCTGAAGGAACATCGGCAGACGGATTTATCGTTCGTTCTATAAAGAGAAGAAAATCAAATAAATGGAATTAATCAGGAGGATATGAAAATGAAGAATTATACAATTACAGTAAACGGAAATGTATATGATGTAACAGTTGAAGAAAATGGTGCAGGTGCAGTTCAGACAGCAGCACCAGTTGCAGCTCCTAAGGCTGTTGCTCCGGCAGCTCCAAAAGCAGCTCCGGCAGCAGGTGCAGGCGCAGTCAAAGTTACCGCTTCCGTACCGGGCAAAGTTCTCAAAATCGTAGCATCTGCCGGACAGGCAGTAAAAGCCGGTGACAATATCATCATTCTGGAATCCATGAAAATGGAAATCCCGGTTGTTGCTCCACAGGATGGTACAGTAGCCAGCATCGATACATCCGAAGGTGCATCCGTAGAAAACGGAGATACTCTGGCTACAATGAACTAGGACGGGAGGTAATCAAATGTCTTATGTAACAGAAACCTTGTCCAACCTGATCCATCAGACAGCATTCTTTAATCTTACATGGGGAAACTATCTGATGATCGCGGTGGCGTGTGTATTCTTATTCCTTGCTATCAAGAAAGGATTTGAACCGCTTCTTCTGGTTCCGATTGCTTTTGGTATGCTTCTGGTAAATATCTACCCGGACATTATGGCAAATCCGGAAGACATGTCCAACGGTGTTGGTGGTCTTCTTCATTACTTCTACATCCTTGATGAGTGGAGTATCTTACCATCCCTGATCTTCATGGGTGTAGGTGCGATGACAGACTTCGGTCCGCTGATTGCAAACCCGATCAGCTTTATCATGGGTGCAGCAGCACAGCTTGGTATCTATCTGGCATACTTCTTCGCTATTTTCATGGGATTCAATGGAAGAGAGGCAGCTGCTATCTCCATCATCGGCGGTGCCGACGGCCCGACTTCTATTTTCCTTCTGAATAAACTCGGACAGCAGCATCTGATGGGACCGATCGCCGTAGCAGCATATTCCTATATGTCACTGGTTCCGATTATCCAGCCACCGATTATGAAGCTTTTAACAACAGAAGATGAAAGAAAGATTAAAATAGAAAAGTTTTTATCACGTCACGGGATTTGGATTTATCCGGCGCCGGTGCTCTCTGCAAACCACACAACCGGAAAAATTATGTACCCGGAAGCTTGACCTGCAGGATATAGGAAAAGGACTGCCAGGATCCACGGAAGAAAGCTAATCACAGCATACAAACATCCCTTGTGGTTTTCGTAATGATATTCGTCATACGAGAAAACCTGTTCCAGATCCTCCAGGTAATACAGATACAGTTTAAAAGGCGGCGTGCCAGGATGTTTAAAAAATGCCCGGTATTCTTTCTCTTCTCCTCCGACGGTGTACCGGTAGACTGCGTGCCAGTCATAATGGGAAACTTCTCCGGACCGGTGTTTTTTCAATAGGGCCGCCTCGATGATATGGTTCCGGCTCCTTGCAATATCCCATTTCCGTTCCCAGCTAAGCAGGTAGGCAAATTTTTTATAGGCGGGCACAGCAACGACATATCCCAGGATCAGTACGGCGAAGACCGCAGCCCACTTCACCCAATTCAGGGGATCGTCTGTGAACACGCCGGTTAATGCCTCTTGTATCCCCATTTGCATTCATTCCCTTCTATCCAAGCTGCGGGCCGGGGCTTCCATAGCCCCGGCCTTCACAAATCCATATTTTCGCTTAGCTGTTTTTGGTACTCCTCTGCTTCATCCGGCGTTGCTTCCCGGACAGCAAATTTTGCCGCAGTCCGGGCATTGCGTTTCCGGCTGTGACGATTCAAATAAATAGTGCCAGGCGTCGCAGGCATACAGCATCTTCCTTCACTTCGTCTTTCTATGGCTTATGTCCCGATTATACCACAAAATGGGAACCGTGACAGCGGGTTCCTTCCTTCGTTTTGGATAAATTACAGAAGGGATTTATGTTGTTTTCGCAGAAAAATCAAGAAAACATGAGTAACTTAATAGAACCGAACTATTATTACAAATAATTATTATTTGTGGCAGAAGAATTGGGAAAACGTCGTTTTTAAGAGACTTTCTGTACTAGAATTTTTGGAAAAGTATTTAAAAATGACTTCGATAAGCCTGTTATCAATTCATTTTCACAATGTTATCGTGGCCTTTTTATCCACTACATCCTAAGCACAAAAAGAGAAGGAGCCTGGTTCCTTCTCTTTTTTCTCTGTTTACTTGACCAGGGGAGGCACATATTATTTGTTATGGTTAGGATTTTTTAATATTCCGTGCCTTCTCTGCCTTTTCAACTGATTCTTCTGTATATGTTGATTGTGATGCTGGTTCTTTAATCGTCAAAGATACGAATTATAGGAAGATTGAGTAATATGGTTAGCATCAGGTGGATATGCTAAAAGGGCCTCTACACTATCGCAAAACTATCTCTCATCCATAGAAAGAGGATTAAGTTTTCCAAGTCCAGGGAAATTGGTTTTAATTATTGATGAACTCGGCATTTCAGCGGATCAATTATTTGAAGATGTAATTAATAATTCCGTTCAAATGAAAAGTTCCTTATTATCAGAAAAGATTCAACATTTACCCATTGATGGACAAAAGTTTATTTTATCGGTGTTAGCTGTTCTGATCCAAGAAATAGAAAAAAGATTTTGAATGCATGGAGAAACTAATTATGGCTATGAAGAACCAAATGTAAGAAAAACCTATTGAGTTAATGGGAGGCTTTGTTGACGGAAAACTTGTTTCCGTAGCGAAGGGGCATAGCTCATCAGAAGTATGGCAGGCTGATAAAGAGCCGCCGCTAGGTACTATTGTATATAGGAGGCTTTCCCCGGAAGAATATAAAGAAGTCGAAAAGTTTCTTAAAAACAGTACTCAATGAAGGCTAAAGCAGAGGTTATGCACTCTGCTTTTTTTCTTTACTTGGAAGTGATTCCAGGTAAAGAAAAAAGAGGCCGTTCGACACCCCGGTGGTATATCCAAGTTTTACAGAAGGTAAAGCTGCCTGTCACAGGTTTCAGTTATGCTCTGCTATTATTTGTGGATAATAGCTCCTATGCCAGTTGATACAAAGTCTGTCAAGGGGCCTTTCTGCAGAAGTTACGGATTATTCCATAAAATATGTGAGTAAAACCGTTTAGGGCAGTTCTATTAAGCAAGAACTGCCCTAACTATGTTTTTGCTTTTTGAGAAACATAAATATAACAAATTTACCTCATAGCATCCTTCATTGATTTTATATATTCGCCTATATGATTCGGCGCCTCTTTGCCGTATTTTTCAAGCAGCTTTATAATAGCCGAACCGACGATTGCACCGTCAGCAATATCCGCCATTTTCTTTGCCTGCTCCGGTGTGGAAATACCAAACCCAATCGCACAAGGTATACCGGTATTTTCTCTTACCACTTTCACAATAGAAGTAAGGTCTGTCTTGATTTCGCTTCTCGTACCCGTAACGCCGAGACTGGAAACGATATATAAGAAACCTTCTGCTTCTTTTGCAATCATGGCAATGCGGTTTTCAGACGTCGGTGCAATCAATGACACTAAATCAACGCCATACTTGTGGCAAAGCGGCAAAAATTCTTCTTTTTCCTCAAACGGCAAATCTGGCAGAATGAGGCCATCAATTTCAATATTCTTACAGGTGGATATAAATTTTTCTGCGCCATAGGAGAACACCACATTGGAATAAGTCATGAAAACCATCGGCACTTTTACATCATAGCGAAGTTTTTTGACAAATGCGAATATTTTATCTGTTGTAACGCCTCCGTTCAGCGCCCTAATGTTTGCTCCCTGAATAACAGGTCCTTCGGCGGTTGGATCGGAGAACGGGATGCCAAGCTCAATGAGATCCGCACCGTTTTCTACAGCGGCACGGATAGCGGCGGCTGTCGTTTCCAGATCAGGGTCACCGCAAGTGATAAAGGCGATAAACGCCTTGCCGTTTTCAAATGCTTTTTTGATGTTACTCATGAAGATCCTCCCCTCTGTAACGGGCAATGGCTGCACAGTCCTTGTCGCCTCTGCCGGATATGGTAATTACGATGATTTGGCCTTTATCCATTGCCGGCGCGAGCTTCATTGCGTGAGCAACAGCGTGAGCCGATTCGATGGCGGGAATAATGCCTTCGGTCTTGGCCAGATATTCAAATGCGTTTACCGCTTCATCATCGGTTACAGGCACATATTCCGCTCTGCCAATATCATGCAGGTGAGCGTGCTCGGGGCCGACGCCGGGGTAGTCCAGCCCAGCTGAGATAGAATAAACGGGAGCGATCTGACCGTATTCATCCTGGCAGAAATATGACTTCATACCATGGAAGATTCCTACTCTACCAGTGGCAATGGTTGCCGCCGTTTCAAAGGTATCAATACCTCTGCCTGCCGCTTCGCAGCCGATCAGGCGAACGCCCTTATCGCCTATGAAATGATAAAAGCTGCCAATGGCATTGGAGCCGCCGCCGACACAAGCGATGACCGCATCGGGCAGTCTGCCTTCTTTCTCTTGGATCTGCTCCTTGATTTCTTTAGAAATAACCGCTTGAAAATCACGAACGATAGTGGGGAATGGATGCGGCCCCATAACAGAACCAAGACAGTAGTGCGTATCGCTGATCCGGGAAGTCCACTCACGCATCGCTTCGGATACAGCGTCCTTTAAGGTGGCTGTGCCTGTCCTCACAGGAATGACCTCAGCGCCAAGCAAACGCATACGGTATACATTAAGCGCCTGACGGACAGTATCTTCCTCGCCCATAAAGACCACGCATTCCATTCCCATCAGTGCGGCGGCGGTTGCCGTGGCGACACCATGCTGACCGGCTCCGGTTTCGGCAATCAGGCGCGCTTTGCCCATCTTCTTTGCGAGAAGCGCCTGGCCGAGAACATTATTGATCTTATGTGCCCCGGTGTGGTTTAGATCCTCACGTTTGAGGTAAATTTTTGCACCCCCGAGGTCTTTTGTCATTTTCGCAGCGAAATACAGCCTTGAAGGCCTGCCTGCGTATTCGTTGAAAAGTTCGGTAAGCTCTCTATTAAATTCGGAATCGTTTTTGTAATGGTTATACGCTTCTTCCAGTTCAATGACGGCGTTCATCAGCGTTTCGGGAATATACTGACCGCCGTGAATACCGAAGCGCCCGTTTGGGTTTGTCATAATCCAGCTTCCTTTCTGACAGCGGCAATGAATGCCGCCATTTTTGTTTTATCTTTTACTCCATCGGTTTCAATTCCTGAGCTGACATCCACTGCAAATGGATAGAGTGCTTTGACTGCACTCGCCGCATTGCGGGCATCAAGCCCTCCGGCGAGAAAATACGGTCTTCTGATGCTTTTCACGAACCCCCAATCGAACACTTCCCCCGTACCTGCACCGGAATCAAGAAGGATATAATCCGCCGTGCTTTGTTCCGCGATTTTTATATCCTTTATAGTTTTAATGCGAAAAGCCTTGATGATTTTCTTATCCGTGAGCAGCCGCAACTGTGCAATATAATCTTCATCCTCGTCACCGTGAAGCTGTGCTATGTCGATAATGTCATCCTGCAGCAGCTTCGCAATATTTTGCGGATCTTCATTTACAAATACACCGACTGCCTGTATCTCGGACGAAAGCCGGCTTTTCAGCTCTGCCGCTTTTTCGTATGTTACATAACGCCTGCTTTTCGGTGCAAACACGAATCCAATGTAGTCCGGCTTCAATTCGTTTGCATTCTCTATATCACAAGTTCGGGAAAGTCCGCAAAATTTAATCTTCGTCATATTGTACCCCGCAGTTCATCAAGCTTGGCTTTTTTGTCGGGTGCCCGCATAAGGACTTCGCCAATCAAAACAGCATCCACACCGATTTCACGGAGCTTTGATATATCTTCCGCACTGCTTACCCCACTTTCGGAAACAAACAGCATATCACGGGGGATTAGTTCTCTGAGCCTGCGGCTATTGTCCGTATCTACGGAAAAGTCTTTCAGGTTCCGGTTATTGACGCCGACGATGCGTGCTCCTGCATGAAGTGCGGTTTGTACTTCATTTTCATCATGCGCTTCAACCAATGCGGATAATCCGAGTTCATCACAAATGCTGATATATGATTTGATTTGTTCCTCACTTAAAATAGAACAGATCAGCAGCACCGCCGATGCACCAAGGACCTTTGCCTCGTAGATCATATATTCATCTACTGTGAAGTCCTTCCGCAGACAGGGGATGGATACAGCGGAGGTAATTTCACGGAGGTATTCGTCACTGCCTAAAAACCATTTCGGTTCTGTCAGCACGGAAATACAGTCCGCTCCCGCCGCTTCGTACTCCTTTGCAATTCGCAGATATGGAAAATCGGGAGCGATGAGCCCTTTTGAGGGAGACGCCTTTTTGCACTCACAGATAAAGGAAACCCCCGGCTTTCTCAGTGCGTTTTCAAAAGCAAAGGAGCCTTTGGGGCGGGATAAGGCTTGCCGCCTGATTTCTTCGGGCGGTATTTTCTTTTTCGCCTCAGCCGCACGTTCCCTGGCGTGTTCGGCAAGCTGATCGAGAATGGTCATGCTGTCACCTCCGCCGAATCGGGACGGTTGCTGACTTCGATCAGTTTGTGCAATGTCCCAAGCGCCTTACCGGAATCAATCATCTCTGCGGCAAGTACGATTCCTTCTTTCAGGCTGTCAGCCTTACCGCCTATATAGAGTGCGGCACCAGCATTCATAAGAACAGCATTTCTCTTATGACCCTTTTCGCCGTTTAAGATTGCAAGCGTAATTTTAGCATTTTCTTTGGGTGTGCCGCCCTTTAAATCCTCTTTGGTGCAGCATTCAAAACCGAAGTCTTCTGGAGTGATAACGGAGGATTTAAACCAACCGTCTTTAATTTCGCAGATCGTAGTCGGTGCGCTCATGGAAATCTCATCCAGCTTATCCTGGCCGTACACCACCATGCCCCGCTTGATTCCGAGGCTGATCAGAACCTGTGCCAGCGGTTCAACCAGATAATCGTCATACACGCCGAGAAGCTGCATAGAAGGTGTACCTGGATTTGTCAGCGGACCAAGAATGTTGAACACGGTGCGAAAACCAAGTTCCTTGCGGATAGCGCCCACATACTTCATAGATGTATGATACTTCTGTGCGAAGAAAAAGCACATACCAGCATCATTCAAAAGCTCGATACATTTTGCGGGGCTTTGCTGAATGTTTACGCCAAGAGCTTCCAGACAATCTGCCGTTCCGCACTGGGAGGATGCGGCTCTGTTGCCATGCTTTGCGACTTTCATACCGCCTGCGGCTGCAACGAGCGCAGAGGTCGTGGAAATATTGAAGCTGTGCGCATTATCGCCCCCAGTTCCAACGATTTCAAAGAGCTCCATCCCGGTTTCCACCTTGGTAGCATGTGCTCGCATCGCCGCCGCACAACCTGCGATTTCATCTGTTGTTTCCGCTCTGGCGCTTTTGGTAGACAGAGCCGCAAGGAATGCGGCATTCTGTGTCGGGGTGGTTTCACCACTCATAATTTCGTTCATGACGGTGTATGCCTCATCATAGGTGAGGTCTTCTTTATTTACAATCTTTACAATTGCTTCTTTAATCATGACTCAGATCTCCTTTATGAAATTATACAGCATCTGCTTACCTTCCGGCGTCATAATGGATTCGGGATGAAACTGCACCCCGCAGATGGGATAGTCTGTGTGCTGCACGGCCATGATCTCGCCGTCGTCTGTGACGGCAGTGGTTTTCAGGCATTTAGGAATCGTGTCGGCATCTGCCGCAAGGGAATGATACCGTGCGACAGGCGCAGCATCAGGACAGCCTTTGAATAACGGGCAATCTGTGTCAAATTTTACATTCGACTGTTTTCCGTGCATTAGTTCCTTTGCATAGGTAACGGTCGTACCGAACGCCGCACAAATTGCCTGATGGCCGAGGCAAACCCCAAGAACAGGGATGTCCCTTCCGAGTATTTTTACAGCTTCGATAATGATTCCGGCATCTTCCGGTCTGCCTGGGCCAGGGGAGAGAATAATGCGGGACGGGTTTAATTTCTTAATTTCTTCTATCGTCATTTCGTCGTTGCGGATGATTTTGATATCTGGTTCGATCTCACCAATTAGTTGAAAGAGATTATAGGAAAAGCTATCGTAGTTATCTATCAGAAGAATCATGATTCCGCCTCCTGTGCAAGTTCTAATGCTTTCAGTGAAGATTTGGCTTTGTTCAGGCATTCTTCAAATTCCTTTTCGGGTATAGAATCCGCCACGATCCCGGCTCCGCTTCTCACAAATACCTTACCGTTTTTCTTATAGGCAATCCGAATGGCAATACAGGTATCCATATTCCCTGTGAAGTCGATATAGCCAATGGCGCCGCCATAGATGCCGCGTTTGTTGTTTTCAAGTTCTCCAATTAACTGGCAAGCTCTGATCTTCGGCGCACCGGAAAGTGTTCCGGCAGGTAATACCGCTTCAATGGCGTCCAGCGCATCATGGTTTTCGCTGATTTCACCACGCACCGTAGAGCCGATGTGCATAACATGAGAAAAACGCTCAATAGAATGGAACTTTTCGACCTGTACCGTACCAAACTTGCTTATTTTGCCGAGATCGTTTCGTCCTAAATCGACCAGCATATTGTGTTCGGCCAGTTCTTTTTCGTCGGCAAGCAGTTGTGCTTCAAGCGCTTTGTCTTCCTCTGCGGTTCTGCCTCTCGGTCTTGTCCCTGCAAGCGGGAAAGTGTGCAGCACACCATTTTCCAGCTTTACTAGAGTTTCGGGAGATGCCCCTGCAACCTCTACGTCTGTTCCTGAAAAATAAAACATATATGGTGACGGATTGAGGGTGCGAAGCACACGGTAGGTATTCAGGAGACTTCCCTCAAAAGGCGCACACAGTCGGTTCGACAGCACAATCTGGAAAATATCCCCCTCACGGATATGGCGCTTTGCCTTCTCAACCATGCGGCAGAACTGCTTTTTGTCAAACAACGGCGTAACATCGCCAAGCAGTTTGCCGCCCGGTTCATTCTTCTTTTCACCGTGGCGGAGAAGCTCTGCGAGCTGACGGAGTTCCATAACCGCTTTGTTATAACCGGTTTCCGGCTCATCCAGCGGCATATTTACGATGAGAATAATTTTCTGCCGGAGATGATCGAATGCGATCACTTTATCAAAGAGCATCAAATCAACATCCTTAAACGCCTCAGTATCTTCCACATCACATTTGACGGCCGGCTCGCTGTAGGTGAGATAATCATAGGAGAAGTATCCGACAAGACCGCCTGTAAAGGAAGGAAGATAATCGAAACGGGGGCTTCTGTAACTGGCAAGAATTTGGCGGAGATAGCCGGACGGGCTATCCGTCTTGACCTTGAGATTGCCAATCTTCATCTCTCCGTCAATGCAAGTGATCTCCATTTTGGGATCAAATCCAAGGAAGGTATACCGTCCCCAGGTTTCATTTGCCTGCGCGGATTCCAGCATATAGCAGTGAGTGGATACATTTTTCAATATCTTCATCGTTTCAATAGGTGTTGTGAAGTCGGAAAGGATTTCAAGGCTGACCGGCAATACGTTATAACGGCCGGATGCTGCGATTTCTTTGACTTCAACAAAAGCTGGCTGAATTTTCATAATCCTTTCCTCCAAAACAGGTAAAGTAAAGTTCGTGATTGATTAGGATGATTCAATTTCAATATCCGGCGCACAGTGCGCCACCAACATTTTGTATACAGCATATCGCAACCTCCTGAAACAAAGAAAAGACTCCTTTGAACGTCTATCTCGCTCAAAGGAGTCTTATAGAACAAAAACGCCCTTGACAGAGATTTACGCTCTGTCAAGGACGAATAAAACATTTATCCGCGGTGCCACCTTGATTCACGGTATGACCCGTGCGCTTAGCAGGATACCAACATATCCCCGGCAAATGACGTCTGCCTGCAACGTCGCAGAATACTCTGTGAGAATCACATTTGACTGCGCCCTCAGCGGTCCATTTGACAACTTGTTTCTTGCCTGATTCTCAGCATCGCAGGCTCTCTGTAAAGGCATCATTGCCGTTATCTCCGCTTCAACGGTTTGAATATTAAATTTTTTTGTATTATATCAAACAAACTCTGAACTGTCAATAGGCATCCGAGTGACGCTACAGATAATTCGTATTTTTCTCTATTTATAAGCGGGAGCGCAGCTTTCAAAATACACTCCCATCGCTCCCAACTGTCTCTGCTTTTTTTGTTCTGCTTCTGCTGTTTCAGCCGCAGATGTTTCCGGACAGAACGAGAGAAAAAGGGAAGTCTGCGTTGTCCAAAGTCCATTTGAAAGGCATAAAATGGATGATTATAAAATTTATATTTTTTGATGAAATTAAGAAAATCTCTTGCAATTTTTTGAGAAAAGGTGTAACATTATTTAATAAATAAAACCTCTGAGGGCAAAGGAACGGTATACTCTCGGAGGAGAAAATTATACTGGACTTTGAATCTCCTTCGAGAAAAAAGAAGGAGGTTTTTTATTTTGAGAAAGAAAAAGTGGCTTTCGGCACTGGCTGCGGCTGCGATGATGCTTACGCTGATTCCAATCAGCGCCTTTGCCCAGGAAGCAGCACCAGAAAATACGTACGACAGCATTTCTGAGTATACAGCTGCCGTGAGTACGGGCGAACTGGATGGGGAAGACGTTTATGTCACCATCGATGGTAAGAATTTCACAGAACAAGACGGATTTGTAGTGGCTAATACACAAAATAAAGAGAACCCGCCGAAGCTCCATCTTACCCTGACAGGCTGCACCTTTAACGACGCTGTTGTATCCCTTGGAAGCCAGGGCAAGAATACCGGCGGTGCAGCAAGCCCGTCCACCGGAGCCTTCCCGATTACCATTCAGAATAACAAAACTGATGTGGAAGTAGAACAGGCTTACATGGCGGCAGAGAGTGCAGAAGATATCCCGTCCGTTACTTTGGAAGCAGGAGAGCTGCTGGTGAAAGACGCTGATGATACAGAAGTGCATACGCCGGTGAAGGTAGAAGCAAAAGCGCCTACCGCTACGGAGCCTGGTAATATCGAATACTGGTATTGCACCACCTGCGGGAAATGTTATACGGACGCGGCTTTAACGCAGGAAATTCCTGAATCCGAGACGATCATCGCGGCAACTGGTGAGGAGCCTTCTGATCCCTCAACCGAGGATCCTACCACAGACCCGGAGGAAACGCCCAGCACTAAGCCGGAAGAAAATCCTGATGACACGGCTAATTCCAATCCGGATTCTTCCAGCAGCACCACGCCTCCGCAGACCGGAGATAACAGCAATATGGCAATTTGGTTTGTACTGCTGCTTGCCAGCGCCGGCTTGGCTGGAACCACATTCGTTGTAAAGAAACGCAGTGTACGCTGACAAAATGTTTATTGGCCTATCTGTAAAATAAAATACCGATTCCTTTGGGCCAGTCTCCCAAATCGTTAGAGGCAAAACCATCTGACGATTGGGAGGCTGGCTTTTTACTGCTGTTTCAGATAGGTATGCAGGCAGCTGAACTCTTTTGCAGGATATCAGCTGCCATTTCATCTGATTTTGTTTATAGTTCGCATATATAAAAAATTTGCGTCATTCTTCCGACCAAAAGCACTGCAGCAGATGGACCAAGCTATGTGGATTCTCTTTGTTCACCTCGTGACCAGAGCCCTCCACAATGATCAAGCGGCTGTTTTTTATCGCTTTGTGAAACCGTTCTGCACTCTCCATATTCGTTTTATCACTTTCACCGCACAGAATAAGGGCGGGGCAGAGAAGCTTTTCCGCTGACTTCATAAAATCCAAGTCAGCCATAGATTTGCTCAAATGAATCAAATCTTTTTTACTTATTCCCATACCTTGAAATACAGATTTCGGCATGAACTGAAATACAAAGTTTTGGAGTTTTAACAGCCTTTTGGGGATCTCATAAGGCGTTCCAATCAGCACAAGAGAATTTATCTGTGCCGGATGCTGTACCGCATAGTTAAGCGCAAGCAATCCACCGAGCGAAAGCCCGCAAAGATTCAGAGGATCTTGTAGGGAACGGCACAATCTTTCAAATGCTTGGTAGACCGTGACATACCCTAATTCCCGGCCTTTTGTGAGTTTAAATAAATCCGGGGTGATTGAAAATATCCCCTTTATTTCCAATTCAGTTTTGACGGTATTCCAATCCTGACTGTTTTGTCCTAAGCCGTGAATCAAAATATTTTTCATAGGCTCATGTTCCCTTCCATATAAGCACGCTTTATTTATCTTTTCCCTGTATCCCCTATAAAGCGGCAGGCGTTTTTATTCTTATGACCCGGAAAATTCCCGGCTTTTCAGCCTTTCCAGGAACAGTTCCGCAGCCGGGGAGAAAACCTGGTATTTCTTCCAGACGATATTGAGCCCGGATTCCAGTTTGGGCTTCAGCGGCCGGAAGCACAATGCGCTGCCTTCGTCGGTGCTGACCAGCCTGTCAAGGGTGATGGCATAGCCGATCCCGGATTCCACCATCAGCGACGCATTGTAGATCAGGTTAAAGGTGGTTACGATATCCAGCTTCTCAAAATCCTCCCCAAACCAGCCGGCAAACTCGTTGCCCTCCCGCTGGGGGAGGATGGCCTGGCGGGAGCAGATCAGCGGGACGCCCAGCAGATCTTTCCGTTCCACATACGCTTTCTCTGCCAGAGGGCTGTCTTTCCGCATGACAACGCCCCATGTGTCTTTATCGGGCAGATTCAGATAGTCGTATTTGGAAAGATCCGCCGGCTGGATGAGGATGCCGAAATCCAGAAGCCCCTTATCCAGCCGTTCCGTCACATCCTGGGCGTTGCCGCTGTACAGATGGTAGTGGACGCCCGGATACTCATCCCGTAAGGCTTTGGCAATCCTAGTAATCCGTCGGATGGCCTGTGTCTCCCCGCTGCCAATGTAAATGTCGCCGCCCACAGTATTCTGCATAGAGGTAAACTCCGCTTCGGTTTTGTCCACCATGGCGATGATTTCCTCCGCCCGTTTCCGGAAAAGGACGCCCTCCGGCGTGAGGGCCACCCGATGGCTTTTCCGAATCAGGAGCGGATGCCCCAGTTCTTCTTCCAAATCCCTGATCTGCCGGGACAGAGTAGGCTGAGACAGGTGCAGGGAATTGGCCGCCCCGGTGATGTTTCCTTCCCTGGCCACGGCTAAAAAGTAACGTAATACGCGAAGTTCCATATTGGCATCCCGCCTTTCCTTTTTGTGTTGATTATATCATGCTGCCAAATTACTGTAAAGCATATCATAGAATAGAAACAAAGTATTTGCTATTGCATATCGATGGGCTTACAATAGAATCAACAGGAGGCGGAGACATATGGAGACACTGACGGACGACCAGATTTTCAAGATACGGCGGAACCTGTCCGACGCCGGATGCGGCGTTCCTTTGATTGAAAAGTTCCTTCTGCTGGAGCAAAATCACAGGCGGGAAGAACAGTACCGTCTTTTGTCCCAGCATAGGCTTTCCCTGCTGGAGGCATTGCATCAGGACCAGTACAAAATCGACTGCCTCGACTACCTGGTCTATGCCATGGAGAAAGAGGACAAAGAATCGATGAAATCTCAAAAAAAATAAAATGTAGGAGGAAACGACCATGAACATGAACTTTGATTTCAACAACCCCACAAAAATCCTGTTTGGCAGCGGGAAGCTGAACGAACTCGGAAGCCAGCCCTTGCCCGGAAAAAAGGCGCTGCTTTTGATGTCCGGCGGCAAATCCGCCAAGGTGAGCGGTGCGTATGACCGCACGCTGGAGCAGCTCCGTAAAGCAGGTGTGGAAGTAACGGAATTTGCTAAGGTTATGGAAAACCCTGTCAAGGAAATGGTGATGGAAGGCGCTGCCTTTGCCAAAGAGAACGGCTGTGATTTCATTGTGGCACTGGGCGGCGGCGCTGTGCTGGATTCCGCTGTGGCTGTGGCGGCCATGACAACCAACCCCGGCGACCTGTGGGACTATGTAAACGGCGGCACCGGAAAGGGACAGCCCCTTGTAAATCCCGGCCTTCCGATTGTGGCCATTACCCTTACCGCCGGCACAGGCTCGGAAGTCAACTGCTGGGGCGTAATCTCCAACCTGGAGACCAAAGAAAAGATCGGCTTCGGCTACCAGGAACTGACTCCTGTCCTCGCTGTGGTAGACCCGGAGTTGATGAAAACCGTTCCCGCAAAATACACGGCCTATCAGGGCTTTGACGCGCTGTTCCACAATACGGAAGTCATGATGTCTAACGGCGTAAATATCCTGAGTGAAACCATCGCGCTGTCCGCCATTGAGAACATCGCCAACTATCTGCCCCGTGCTGTAAAGGATGGCAACGACCTGGTAGCGAGGGAGCACATCGCCTATGGCAGCACTATGGCGGGGATCGCCATGCAGCTGACCTCCACCACCGCGCAGCATTCTATGGAGCACGCTATGAGCGCCTATCACCACAATCTGCCTCACGGAGCCGGACTGATTATGATTTCCGTAGAATTTGCCCGGTACTTCATTGAGCGCCACGCCTGCGATGAGCAGCTTATCAAGATGGCCCGCGTGATGGGAATGCCAAATGCCGACAAGCCGGAGGATTTCATTACGGCTCTTCAGCAGCTTCAAAAGGACTGCGGCGTAGACGATCTGAAGATGAGTGATTACGGGATCCAGAAGGACGAATGCATGACGCTGGCCGTCAATGCACGGGAGACCATGGGCGGATTGTTCTTGGCAAATCCCTGCCCGATGTCCGATGAGGAGTGCGCGGGCATTTTTGAAAAGGCTTACCGGTAAGGAGGGCTGTTTGCAAAGCTGTGAATCTTGTTGAATGAAAGGATATTTTGATATGGCTGTCATTGAAAACCAGACATTTGACGCTGAACGAGCCCTCTACGGGATTGACGGCCTCCTCCTAAAAAACTGCTCCTTTGACGGGCCGGCGGACGGGGAGAGCGCCTTAAAGGAGAGCCGGAACGTGGAAGCGCAGCATTGCTTTTTCAATCTGCGATACCCTTTCTGGCACGACCACGGCCTTACGATCCGGGACTGCGAGCTGACGGATAAATGCCGGGCGGCGTTGTGGTATTCCGGCCATATCGTCATTGAGAATACCCAGCTCCACGGCATCAAAGCACTGCGGGAATGCAGCAACGTCAGGATGCGGGGCTGCGATGTTGTGTCCCCGGAATTTGGCTGGTCTGTTCGGGGAATCGAGATGGAGGACTGTGACGCCGAGAGCGAGTATTTCATGATGCGTTCTGCCAATCTGCATTTTACGGATGTGCGCATGAAGGGAAAATATTCCTTCCAGTACATTGAAGATTCGGTTTTTGAAAACTGTACCTTCGACACCAAGGACGCCTTTTGGCACGCCAAAAACGTCATCGTCAAAAACAGCGTTGTCAAGGGCGAATATCTGGCCTGGTACTGCGAGAATGTCACTTTTCAAAACTGCAAGATTATCGGTACACAGCCCCTGTGCTATTGCAAGAGCCTGAAGCTCATCGGCTGCGAGATGATCGGCTGCGATTTGGCTTTTGAACGCAGTGAGGTGGATGCCGCCATCACCACGCCGGTACTCAGTATCAAAAACCCTTATGCCGGGACTATAACCGTGCCGGCTGTTGGTGAAATCATCTGGGACGACCCGGACGCCAAGGGGAAAATCGTCATCAGGCAGGGCGCCTATGAAATGGGCAGGAAAATCCGGTAGAGGGCGGACTTATAGAGTTACAGAAATTTTTAGCGTATATGAACGCCGGGGAAAGGTGTCTGGCGGCTTGGAAGCCCACCAGGACATGGTCAAGCTGGCGTTTGAGGCGATGAAGGTTACCGCCGTTCTCAATCAGGGATATCACGAGCCGGAAGAAATCTTTGTCATCACCAAGCTCTACCCCAACCAGTTTGCCAACGCGGAGGAAGCCGTTGACGAAGCGCTTTACAAGCTGGATATTGAATATATCGATATGATGCTGCTCCATCATCCCGGAGACCATGATGTGGAAGCGTACCAGGCGATGGAGCAGGCGGTGGAGGAAGGAAAAATCTGCTCCATCGGCCTATCCAATTGGTAGGTGGAGGAGCTGACGGAGTTTTTGCCCCAGGTAACGATTACGCCCGCACTGGTGCAGAATGAAATTCACCCCTATTACCAGGAAAACGACGTAATCCCTTTTATCCAGGAAAAGGGGATCGTTGTGCAGGGCTGGTATCCCTTCGGAGGACAGAGGCACACGGCGGAACTGCTCGGGGACGAAGTGATCTCGGAAATCGCCGAAGTGCACGGCGTAACATTGGCGCAGGTCATTCTCCGGTGGAACCTGCAAAAGGGTGTGGTGGTGATCCCCGGTTCCGGCAATCCGGAGCATATCCGGGAGAACATCGCCCTTTTTGATTTTGAACTGTCGGCGGAAGAAATGAAGCGGATCGCCGCCCTGGACAAACGTGAAAAGCACGACTGGTACTGATATTTCAGAAGAAAAGCGGCGGGGGACCGGCCGCTTGTTTTTCTTTTGGCCTTTTTGTTGTATAATACAAACAGAACAAAGTGGATCGAATGAAGGAGGATATGTCCAATGAAAGTTATGCTTGTCAATGGCAGCAGCCATATACATGGCACTACGATGAAAGCGCTGGAAGAAATGGTGCGGATTTTTGAAGAAGAAGGGATTGAAACTGAGATTATCCAACTGGGCAGCAAACCGCTTGCCGACTGTATTCAGTGCAATGCCTGCCGGAAAAGCGGTGAATGTGTGTTCAAAGACGATGGCGTCAATGAATTTGTAGAAAAGGCACGGGATGCAGACGGGTTTGTCTTTGCCACCCCCGTATATTTTGCTCATCCAAGCGGGCGGATTTTTTCCTTTTTGGACCGTGCCTTTTACAGCAACGGAAGCTATGAAGCGTTCCGGTTTAAGCCCGGCGCCGCGATAGCTGTTGCCCGCAGGGGAGGAACGACGGCAGCGCTGGATGCGTTAAATAAATATTTTGGGATTGCCCAAATGCCTACTGCCGGTTCTACATACTGGAATATGGTGCATGGTCTGTATGCGGAGGAAGCGCCGCAGGATGAGGAAGGAATGCAGACGATGCGGAACCTTGCAAGAAACATGGCTTGGATGATGCGGTGTTTTGCGGAAGGGAAGAAGCACGGCATTCCATATCCTCAAACGGAAACCAATGCCTGTACCAATTTTATCAAAAGGGATAATCAGCAAAGATAAAATAGACGTCTGGTACGCTGGAGGTGATAACAGTAAAGCAAAGACAGATTAGCTGGACAAAGTGAATTTTTGACGATTTTATTTTAATGAACATTACTAATTGCTATTGTATGCAAGGAGAGTCCTTTTTCGTAAGAGGAAAGATGCTTCTTATATCTTCGGAGAGTATTACAGAGCCGATATGATAAGTATTATCAAAAGGCAGACAGCAAGGATCTATATCCTAAGCTGCCTGCCTTTTTTCACACTGCGATGATTCGTGCATCTAGTAATTCTGCCCCTTTGAATCAAATCATGACAGCTAAAACAAGGTGATAAGCGACATGATATAGTCGATCATTTCTTCCGGGGACTCTTTTGCTCCGGACTCCAGCCATTTTCGTGTAATGCTGTTGATCAGCCCCATTTTACCAACGGCGGAATACTTATCTTTTATCGTATCAGTTGGAAGGCCGGATGCCCAATGATCTTTTTTGGTATCAAGCCGGCTAAACAGCACAGGCAGGTTTTCAAAACGGTCCTCCTCCATTTCCTTCTCAAAAACTGATAAAAGTGATTGAACAAAAATTCCCGCGGCTTTCTCTCATCCGTACCTGATAAGTTTGGAAAAACATTTTCAATCAAATCATCGGATAGTTCGTCAACCAGTGCATCAATGGCGTCGCTGATCGAATTAAAATTCCGGTAAAACGATGCTCTCGCAACACCGGCTTTCTTTATGATGTTTGTAACCGTTATTTCCATATACATTTTTTAGCCATCAATTTCATAAAAGCGCAGAAAAAGAGCCTGCTTCCCATATGGGCGGCAGGCTCTTGCAATTTTTTATCGGATAAGGAGCCATTTCCATATGACGCATCTCCGCCTAAATGTCTTGAGAATGGTTGGCATTGTTTGGTATAATAAAGAAGAAAAATTATTTTAAACTTTTATTTTTAAAAATGAACGGATTTTAGCCTGCCGGTCGTATTAGAGATGGAAGCAGAAAATACTTCCCATATACTATCCATAATCAAGGAGGCTAAAATGTATGAAACAGGGAATCAAAAAGGCAGTCGTTGGTATTTTAGCGGTGTCTATGGTGGCGTCTGTTGGAGCAGTCAGCGCCTTTGCAGCCGGTACGGGTAGAAATTTTGCCGATGCAGACGGTAACGGCGTCTGTGATAATTACTCCGTGGAGCAGACTGTAAGCCGGGCGGCGGGCGCTTTACAAAAAGGCAGTGGTCAGAATTTTGTTGATGCAGACAACGACGGTATCTGCGACAACTATGCCGTGGGACAGGCAACGGGTCAGGAAACGGCCTCCTCCCTAAATCGTGGACAAAATTATGTCGATGAAGACGGCAATGGCATCTGTGACAACTACGTCCCAGGCCAGACAACAGGCCAAGGAATGGGTGTTTTCCAAAATCGCGGGCAAAATTATGTCGATGAAGATAACGATGGCGTCTGCGACAACTACGATCCAAGCCGGACAACAGGCCGGGGAATGGGCGTTTCCCGAAATGGACTCGGCCGGAACTTTGTTGATGCAGACGGTGACGGCGTCTGCGATAATTTGGGGACAGGGCAAGGAAGGCAATATCGCGGAGGACGCAATCAATAAGCAGGTGTGGATACAATGCGGAGCGAGCAGGAGGTAAACAGGGCAATCGAACAATATTCCGATATGGTTCGGCGGCTTTGCCTGATTCATTTGAAAAATGATGCTGATACCGAGGACATATTTCAAACCGTGTTTTTGAAATATGCCCTCAGTTCCGTTGCGTTTGAAAGTGATGAGCACGAAAAGGCGTGGCTCATCCGTGTTACCATAAACGCCTGTAAAGATCTGCTCAAAAGCCTTTTTCATCGCCGCACTGTACCGCTGGATGAAATTTTGGAACAGCCTGCAGAGATGCGGGAAGACCATAAAGAGGTTCTGGAAGCGGTATTATCGCTCCCGCAGAAATACCGGGAAGTCGTATATCTCCATTATTATGAAGGATATACCGCACCGGAAATCGGAAAGATTTTAGGGAAAAAGGCAAACACAGTCTATACGCTCCTGACCCGTTCCAGGCAGCTGCTCCGGGAAAAGCTGGGAGGTGACGAAGATGGATGAACGGATCAAAGAAGCCTTTGAACAGGTACAGGCGGAAAGTGGATTAAAAGACAGAACGAAAGCGTATGTTTCCAGAAAAACCGGGGGTTACCGGAGGAAAGGAACGGCAAAATATAAAGTCCTTGCCTCTGCTTTCGCGTGCGTAGCTTTGCTGCTGTTCGGCGGTTACTGGCTGTATTTTACACCAACAGTGGAAATCAGCATAGACGTTAATCCGTCGATAGAACTGGGCGTCAACCGCTTTAACCGTATTGTTTCTCTGGAAAGTTATAATGAGGACGGGCAGGCATTGCTCGATTCTTTGGATGTAAAATATATGGACTACTCCGATGCGGTCACTCAAATTATTGAGAGTGAGGATATTACGTCGCTGCTCTCCAACGGCGAGATCATGACCATTGCCGTCATAGGGGAGGACAGCACACAGTCTAAAGAGGTTCTTTCTACGGTGCAATCCTGTACTTCCGGAAAGAGCAACACCTATTGCTACGCCGCCCGTGCAGAAGAAGTACAAGCGGCGCATGAAACCGGCCTTTCCTACGGGAAATACAGGGCGTATTTGGAGCTGCAGGAACTGGATCCCACGGTTACGGTCGAGCAAATCCAAACCATGACCATGCGGGAGATCAGGGAGCGGATATGGGAACTATCGGGCGATAGCGACAGCGAAACACAGCCTTCCGGCAACGGCCATGGACAGCAGGGGAATGGGAACGGCCAGGGCCAGCAGAACCGTTGGGGAAGGACAAATATACCATGATGTCGTGTGTTTCTTGGCGGGACTCTTAAGGGACAATAGAAGGGGTGACCAAATGTGGCTGATAGCGGCAATCCTGTCTTCCTTTTTGGCCGGCATAACATCCGTCCTGGCCAAGTGCGAGATTAGGAAAACAGATTCGGACATTGCGACGGTGCTCCGGACAATCGAGGTTTTGATTTGTTCTGGCTTATGGTTCTTGTCGTCGGCTCTATCGGCACAATCACGCAGACCCAGCCAAAGTCATCGCTGTTTTTAATTTTATCAGGCGGGGCTGCGGGTGCGTCCTGGCCTTCATTGTTTAGAGCGATTTTGACTGGACTCGTCTCTTGCCTTGTATAGTAAATATTAACAGTCGCAATAAACGCAAACAGCACCCGGGCTGATTAAATCGGCCCGGGTGCTGTTTGTCTCTAGCAGGGATTACAGATGGTATTCCATGGGATAGGTGAGGTAGCAGTGGGGATCCAGCTGGTCGCAGGTTACATAGCCGGCCGGAGCCGCCAGTAGTCTGGGAATACGGTTGACGACTGTGGCGCAGGTATGCTCTACCGTGGCGGGCTTCACCACATGGAATTCCGTGTTGGGCTCGCCGGTGAGCCACCAGTCGCACATATCGCCGTCGTCCGGGCCATAGACCTTGCCGATGGTTTCCTCTTCAATGGTAATGCCCTGCATGGTCTCGATGGTGACGACTGCGGACATACCGATGCAGTTACCAGCCGGGATAGTCTTGCCCAGGGTGGAGCTGTATACATCGTGATCCACCACATAGGGAACGTGCTTCTGATCAATGCTCTTGATGGTTAGGCCCAGCTTGTTGCAGAGGGCTTCGCTGGCGTTCCAGGCATAAGAAGGCTCAAACTCCGCCGGATGGGCGATCTGCGCCTCAAATTCCTCTTTGGTCAAATCGCAGCCGTGCGCTTTGGCCAGGGCCAAACCGTAGTCTTCCACGTTATAGCTGTAAGCGCCTTTAATCTTGGTAAGCTTGTTGCAGCCGCTGGCTACCATGGCCACCATATTGATCCAGAAAATATCCTGCATACCAGAGCCGGTGATGGTACAGTTGTTCGCCTTGGCCAGCGCATCCAGACGGTTGATCTGGGCGGCAGAAGTAGTCCAGGGATAGATGGCTTCCTCGCAGGTGGTGATGA
>ERZ860710.632-NODE-632-length-22086-cov-2.662249_pt1 | contig 22086 bp, 10 predicted proteins | sample MGYA00509974_ERZ860710 | MGnify/ENA primary metagenome ERZ860710 (study PRJEB30046, sample SAMN00715261) | human gut metagenome | study: EMG produced TPA metagenomics assembly of the A metagenome-wide association study of gut microbiota in type 2...
GGAAAAGCCTATGTACCGGGAACTTCAACCAATAACAACTTTAACAACCCTTATTCGCAGGCTACACGTCGTGGCTATGACAACCTGACGAAAAATCAGATTTACTCTAATTTGCGCGTCACACAGAATTTGGATATGCTCACGAAAGGACTGAAACTGACTGCTATGTATGCATTCGACGTATACAATGAGATACATGTACATCAGGACCGTGCAGAGTCTACTTATAACTTCCTGGATACCAGTGTTCCTTACGATATGGACGGACAACCCATTTTGCAACGTATTTATGAAGGAAGTAACGTGTTGAGTTATACACAGGAAACAAGTGGTAATAAGAAAACTTACCTGGAAGCTTCTCTGAATTATGACCGGACGTTCAATGACGATCATCGTGTCAGTGCACTGTTCCTGTTCAACCAGCAATCCAAGCTGTTGTATCCGAAAGGTACACTGGAAGATGCGATTCCTTATCGTATGATGGGTATTGCCGGTCGTGCCACTTATTCATGGAAAGACCGTTACTTCGCAGAGTTCAACATCGGTTATAACGGTGCTGAGAACTTCTCGCCTAAACATCGTTTCGGTACTTTCCCTGCATTTGGTGTGGGTTGGGTTATCTCAAACGAGAAATTTTGGCAACCGCTGTCAAAAGCTGTTTCTTTCCTGAAGATACGCTATACGGATGGTAAAGTAGGTAATAGTGAAGTTTCCGACCGTCGTTTTATGTATCTGGACCAGATGAAAGAGAATGGCGATTATGGTTATAAATTCGGACCGAATGGTACCAAATGGTCTGGTTATGAAACAGTGAATATGGCTGTTGACTTGATTTGGGAAGAATCGCGTAAGCAAGACTTGGGTATTGATATTAAACTGTTTAATGACGACCTGTCTATTGTATTCGACTTGTTTAAGGAACGTCGTGAAAACATCCTGTTGAAGCGTGAGCACTCTATACCTTCATTCCTGGGATACAATACATCTGCTCCTTATGGAAATATTGGTATCATAGAAAATAAAGGGTTCGATGGAACGATAGAGTATAACAAGCGTATTAATAAAGACTGGGTAATTGCGCTTCGGGGTAATGTCACCTTTAATAAGGATAAATGGATTCAGGGAGAACTGCCGGAACAGAAATACGAATGGATGAACCAGTATGGACGTAACATCAATGGAGTGAAAGGATATGTGGCCGAAGGACTGTTCACTCAAGCTGAAATAGATGATATGGCACGTTGGGAATCGTTGTCGGATGCCAATAAAGCAATCACTCCCAAACCATTTGCTTCACAGTTTGGTACTGTAAAGGCGGGAGATATCAAATACAAGGATGTGAACGGTGATGGAGTGATAAACAATAATGACCGCGTGGCTGTAGGAAACACCAACAGACCGAGTTTCGTTTATGGTATGGGTATTTCTGCCAATTGGAAGGGGCTTGACGCAAGTGTCCATTTCCAAGGAACCGGTAAATCTTCTTTCTTCATCAACGGTGTATTGGTGCATCCTTTCAGCCGCGGAACTTGGGGAAATGTATCTACGGATGTTGTCAATTCAAGCCGCTGGATTTCAAGAGATATTTCGGGCGACCCGGCAACCGAAAATCCGAATGCCGTATATCCGAGACTTAAATTTGGAGGAGAAAATAATGTGAACAACAACCAGTATTCCACACATTGGTTGAGAAACGGTTCTTATCTTCGTCTTAAGACAGTAGAAATAGGATACACTTTACCCAAAAATATAGTAAGCAAGATACGTTTTAGTAAAATAAGACTATTCTTTACTGGAACGAACTTGTTGACTTTCTCTAAATTCAAATTGTGGGATCCAGAACCAAGAAGCAACGACGGTAGCTTCTATCCCATTACTAAATCTGTTACATTTGGTCTGAATATTAGTTTATAAAGAAACACTTACGAATATGAAACTTATAAGAAATATATTATTGATTGCAACAGGCTTGAGTATGGCTTCGTGTAATTATCTTGATGTGAATACCGATACCAAGGACAGAATGTCACTGGAAGAAGTCTTTACCGATGAAACCTATACGGAACAATGGCTTGCCAATGCATACAGTTACTTGACAAACAGCGAATTTGCCGATATTAGTATCACCGGCTCAAATCCGTTTAATTTCAGTGATGATATATATAATCCCATTTACAAAAGCTTTAAAGAAGTGACTTATGGTGAAGAGCAATGGCCGTATACATGGAAATACAGTTATCAGGGAATACGTCAAGCCGCTATCTTTATCCAGAATGTGGATATGTGTAATGAACTGACCTCGGAGGAACGGGCAGACTATAAAGCTCAGGCCCGCTTTGTGCGTGCTTATTATTACTGGAAACTATTACAGAAATATGGTCCTGTGCCCATTGTACCAGAAGAGGGCCAGGATTACACTGACAGTTATGAAGCTCTTTCAATACCTCGCAACACTTACGATGAGTGTGCCGATTACATTGCTTCAGAAATGGCCTTAGCAGCAAAGGATCTTCCTTTGAAACGCGAACTGATGTCTGTGTCACGTCCCACAAGAGGTGCTGCTTTGGCTGTACGTGCTAAAGCACTATTATATGCAGCCAGTCCGTTAATGAACGGTAACACCGATGGATATGCCGAAAAGTTGGTGGATGACAAAGGCAACCGACTTCTTGCTGCTGCCTATGATGAAAAGAAATGGGCAAGGGCAGCTGCTGCGGCAAAAGACGTGATTGACCTTAAAGCCTATAATTTGTATGTAGCCTATAAACGTACTGAAGGGTTTGACGGGTATCCAGTTACACTGCCACCATATGACGACGGCAATTTTTCAACAAAATCCTGGCCCAACGGATATAAAGACATAGACCCGTTTGAATCATACCGTTCAGTCTTTAATGGTGAACTGTCAACAGTAGAAAATCCCGAATTGATATTTACACGAGGAAACAATGCATTAAATGATCAAGTCAGAGATCTTGTTCTCGATCATTTACCCACAAATGCCGGAGGAAGAAACCGCCACGGACTGACAATCAAACAGTGTGATGCCTATGATATGGCAGACGGAAGTAGCTTCAATCTAGAAACATTCCTAGACACTTGCGAAGTAGACAAACGTTTCGTCTCGGAAGATGAATACAACCGCGGACTTTACCCGCAGATACGTCCGAGAGTATGGAAAGAATATGCGAACCGCGAACCGCGTTTCTATGCCAGCGTAGCATTCAACGGTGCTTTTTGGGCATTGGCAAGCGCGCAAGATGGAGATAGACGCAACCAACAGGTATGGTACTACAGAGGTAGCGATAACGGAAGAAAAAACAGTTCCGACTACTGGATTCCTACAGGAATAGGTGTCATGAAATTTGTCAGCCCTAACGACTGCAACACGAACAACGGAAGAATCTATGATAAAGTAGACATACCACTTCGCTATACCGACATCCTGCTGATGTATGCGGAAGCCCTAAACGAATTGACTCCGAGTAGTAGCTACGAAGTAACAACTTGGGAAGGAGAACCAATTACAGTTTCGCGAAATACAGAAGAAATCCGCAAAGCTGTCTTGCCTGTCAGGATGCGTGCTGGAGTTCCTGATTACAACGAGGAGACATATAATGACCAAACATTGTTCCGTAAGAAACTAATACATGAACGTCAGGTAGAATTCATGGGCGAGAATCAACGTTACTACGACCTGCGTCGCTGGAAGCTTGCTCCGGTAGAAGAGTCCGAACAAATCTATGGCTATAACGTACTGATGACTGAAAGCAAAAAAGAACGCTTTTATGAACGTATACGAGTAGAAAATCTACAAGCAAACTTCTCACGTAAGATGTACTTTTGGCCTATGCCACAAAATGAATTAAAAAGAAACCGCAAAATGACACAGGCGCCGGGATGGGAAACTTTTGATTAATCTAAAATATACAATAAGAATGAAAAAAAGACATATTTATATAGCCACATTGTTTATCGCATTGCTTTCGTTCAGTGCATGCAATGACGAATGGAAAGACGAACTTTATGTTCACATGGTTTCACTAAAAGCTCCAATTAATGATGGAGAGGTTTCAAGTATCTACGTCCGCTACAAGCCTAATGGTGAGGTTATCTACAACCTTCCGGTGCTAGTCAGTGGTTCTACTCCATTGGATAAGGATCTCGATGTACGGATTGCCGTAGACCCGGATACGTTGAACGCCATGAACGAAGCCAACTTTCACGAACTCAGAAAAGACTTATGGTATAACTTACTACCACAGGAGAATTACGAATTTCCTTCCGCCACCTGCCATATTCCGGCAGGTTCAAGAAAGGAACTATTCCCTATCAAGTTTAAGTTTTCAGAAATGAACCTTTCGAAAGAGTGGGTGTTGCCATTGACAATTGAGGAGGACCCCTCGTACATTACCAACAAACGGAAAGGATGGCGAAAAGCCCTGCTTCATGTATTACCATTCAATGATTATTCAGGAAATTACTCGGCAACTGCCATGAACATCTATTTTGCCAATTCGAGCAATGATCCATTGGTAGTAGACAATCGTAGAGCACATGTCGTAGACGAAAACACTGTATTCTTCTATGCAGGTACGAAAGAAGATAATGCAATAGATAGGGAAACTTATAAAATCAATGTAAAATTTGAAGAACCTTCAGAGGTTACGGAGACTAAAAAGAAAGGGAATCTGACAATAACGGCGGCAAATTCTTCAATAAACTTCCAGCTCACAGAGCATCCGACCTACGAGATTTGGGATGAAATGGATACCAATCAACCCTACCTGATGCATCGTTATTATGTATTATATATCAAATATACATATGATGACATAACTACGTCAAATGTACCTACTTCTTATCGAGCGGAAGGTTCATTAACTATGGAACGTAAGATTAATATAACAATACCGGATCAGGACCAGGCAATCCAATGGTAAAAAGAATTTGTTTATGAAGAGATTAAACATCATTTTTATATCTTTATTAGCCATGGTATGCACAGTACTATCTTGCAGTGACGATTCTGTGGAAGACAAAGATATCCAGAAGATTGATCCGGTGGGACAACTGGAAGTATACAAAACAAGCCGGGAAAAAGAAATTCTGGTGAAATTCATAAGAACAAATTATGTGAAAGACATACAGATAGAAATAGCTTATCGGAATACGGAGTCTGGAGAAAACGGAGAATGGACTACTATTGTGCTGAATGGTGACAACTATAAGTATGGAGGAAATTACTTATTGCAAGTTCCTGCAGAAGGGACATATGAGGTTGCAATCACCTTGATAGGAGCCAATGAGCTACGCTCGGAAAGCAAAAGCCAACTTGCGAGCACATTCGAGTATGTAAAGACAAGTATGTTCGACTGCGCCCACTCTATGATGACATGTGTCATAAAATACTATTATCATAAAGGACCTAGGACATGTTGGCAAACATATTATCCTAAAGAACAAGGATATTGGGACGGAGATGCAGTCGTATGGGGACAAGGGGGAGGATTATCCGCATTTGTTGCCTTGAGAGAAGCATCCGTAGACACGGAACAGGAAGAATATTATCGTTCTTTAGAAGATGATATGTTCAAGGGAATCCAACATTTTTGGGTAACAGACCATGGACGCACAGCATATAGTGTATATCCGGATTCGGGAAACGACCGTTTTTATGATGACAATGTATGGATAGGACTGGATATGGCAAAATGGTATGCCATATCTAAAGATGTGCGCTATTTAAATCAAGCCAAAGCCGTCTGGGACTATCTATCACAATACGGATGGGACAATACTTGCGGTGGCGGAGTTCATTGGAAAGAGCTGAATGAACCGAGCAAGTCAAAGCACACTTGTTCAACTGCCCCGACGGGTGTATTGAGTTGTAAGCTCTATCAACTAACCCATGAGCAGAAATACCTGGATAAAGCTATTGAATGCTTCAACTGGCTGCAAGCCTATATGCAGGACCCTAGCGACCATCTGTATTACGACAATGTTTCTCCTGATCCAGAAGACCCCACCCAACCTGGGCGTATGGAGACGAATAAATATTCTTATAATTCAGGACAACCATTGCAATTAGCCTGCCTTCTTTATAAAATAACCAAGAATGAGTCGTATTTGACAGCAGCACATCAAATTGCGGAAGCTTGCCACAAAAAGTGGTTTACTTCCTATCATTCAGAAGTTCTGCAACGTGATTTTAATATTCTGGCACCGGGGCATGCCTGGTTTAACACCGTCATGTGCCGCGGATTCTTCGAACTTTATTCCATTGATAAGAATCCCTCATATCTGGAAGATGTGCGCAACACAATGTTGCACGCATGGTTTGGTAAGGCACATCACATTAGTGGTCTAATCAATGACGAGGATTTAAGCGGAGCTGTTTCAATGAATAAATGGGAGATTCTGAGGCAAGCGTCACTCGTTGAGTTATATGCCCTTTTGGCTATCTGGGAGTCTGGCAAAGACCAGACCGTCTTATTGTAATTTGAAAATAATCAAAAGCGAATAGATATGTTAAAAACAAAACTATTAATTTGTATTGCTACATGGATGGCAGTAACAAGTGCCGGAGCACAAACCGTGACAGGCAATGCACGCTATGTAGACCCTTTCATCGGCGTAGATGGAGGCGGCAATGTTTTTCCGGGAGTATGTACTCCGTTTGGAATGGTAAAATTAGGTCCCGATTGCGGCAATAAAGATTGGAACGCCGGATGGAATCCTGACGGCAATATACACGGCTTCAGCCATACTCATGTAAGCGGAACAGGCGGAGGATGCAAATATGGCAACGTATTAATGTTACCTCTGACCGGAGATATACATTTAGAAGACTATTCTTCCCCCCGTGCTAACGAGAATACCATTTTAGGAGAATACAAAGTTGAGTTGCCGCGTTATCGCACGGCAGCCCGGCTGACAGCATTGAGCAAAGCCGGTTTTCATGAATATACTTTCCCCTCAAGCAAAGACTCCAAAATTCTTTTTGATCTAGGCAGTTGTCTAGCCTTACAAATATGCGAAACTCAAAGAATTGTAGGTTCGGAAGTACGCATACTTTCCAACTCAACAATAGAAGGATACACCCGTGTACGCGGAGGCTGGAATGAAGGAGAGGCCTATACAGTCTATTTCTATGCAGAAACAGATACACCGGCAGAAAGCTTCGGCACATGGAAAGGAAATACTTTAATGCCGAATATTAACGAACAATTCGATTCAGGCGAAAAAACAGGTGCTTATTTGAGCTATTCGACCTCTGAAAATCAAAAAATCAACGTACGTGTCGGTATCTCCTATATCAGTTGTGGCAAAGCTAAAGAAAACCTGAAGCAGATAACAACTTGGGACTTCAACAAAGTACATACTCAGGCTGTGTCCGAATGGAATAATATCTTAAATAAAATAGAAGTCACAGGAAAAGAAGAAGACAAAATTAAACTATACACAGCTTTGTATCATTGCTATCTCCAGCCAGTAGACAAGACCGGAGAAAATCCGAAATGGATATCAACAGAACCGAACTTTGATGATTTCTATGCCATTTGGGATACCTTCCGTGCTACCCATCCATTATTTACATTGCTTACCCCTTCCGTTCAATCAAATATGGTACGTTCACTTATTGACATATACCGCAATGAAGGGTACATGCCTGATGCACGTAGTGGTAATGATAATGGTCGTGTTCAAGGAGGAAGTAATTGTGATATTCTGATTGCCGATGCAATGGTAAAGAATCTACAAGGGATTGATTATGGAGCAGGCTTACAAGCTATGTTGAAAAATGCAGAAGTAGCTCCCGGAGGAGATGAAAGAAAAGAAGGCCGTGGAGGTTTAGCAGACTATAACTCATTAGGTTATGTTTCTTCAGCTTATGAAAGATGCTTGACACGTACTTTTGAATACTCTAATTGTGATTTTGCTATCGCTACTGTAGCCGATCGTTTAGGGAAACAAGATATTGCCAATAAATACTATAAAAATGCATCTAACTGGCAAAACACATGGAATGATAGGATAACAAGTTTGGGATTTTCGGGCTTTGCATGGCCAAGAAACGAAGAGGGAAAGTACTGGGATAAAGAGCATTTCAGTACCTTAAAAAGCGGTAATTGGGGAGAACCTACTTATGAGACTTTCTCTTTTGAGTTGTCATTCTATGTACCCCATGATATGAAAAGTTTAATCCAAAAGTGCGGCGGAGAAGAGATTTTCACTCAAAGACTAGATACCTTTTTTACCCACAAGATATGGGACCAACGTTATCACATAGGATTATTCCAAATAGCCAATGAACCAGGATTCTTAATTCCGTCATTATACAATTATGTAAACAGGCAAGACAAAACAGCCGAGATTGTACGGTATATTTTAAAAAATAGATATAAAACGACACGTGACGGAATACCGGGTAACGATGATTCCGGTTCTATGTCTGCCTGGTATGCTTTTCATTCTATAGGATTTTATCCTAATGCAGGCCAGGACACATATCTTATTTCAAGCCCTGTATTTAATACAGTTACTATACATCTTGAAAATGGTAAAACCCTGAAGGTTATAACAAAAAAGAATAACGACAAAAATATCTACATTCAATCAGCGACCTTGAATGGCAAACCACTTAACAAAAACTGGTTCTGTCATAAAGACATATGTGAAGGAGGTACACTAGAATTTGTAATGGGATCGAAACCGTCAAAATGGTCAAGAACAGGAGAATTACCTCCATCTATGTCCGATAAATAATAATCTTACTAATTCTTAGAAAAATAAATAAGCTGTTCATCAATGACTTTGCAGAAGTTGATGAACAGCTTATTTATTTTCACAACTAATCATTCAAGTCAATACTTCACTTCCTGTATTTGCTCTTTGATTAAATAAAAGCATACCCTCATATTACCCAAGCAGAAAACTATTTTATTTAGTATACTATTATCTATTTCAATTTGTTTATATTTGCTCAATATTAGTAATCAATACATTAAACGACAACATAACTATTTAAGAAAAATGAAAAAGTATTTTCTTTTACCCTTGCTTGTTTATTATTTAGTATCCAATGTACAAGCACAAGAAAAAATAAAGTTAAGTTCCCCGAACGGAGAAATAAAAGTATCCGTCCGCCTCACCGACAAAATCTACTATGACGTAGCCTGTAATGATGAAGTTCTGTTGAAAGACAATTATCTCCAACTTAAACTAAAAGATAAAATATTGGGCGAACATCCCAAACTGTCCGGACAAAAACAGAACAAAATAAAAGAAACCTTAACCCCTGTCGTTCCACTGAAATTTTCAACGATCAATAACGAATATAACCAACTTCTACTCAATTTTAAAGGAAACTACTCAGTAGAATTCCGTGCTTTTAACGATGGAATAGCCTATCGTTTTATCACCCGCCAAAAAGGAGAAATCGAAGTATTGGGAGAAGACCTTTCATTGCAGTTCCCGACAGACTATTTATTACATCTCCAACAGCCGGGAGGGTTCAAAACAGCTTATGAAGAGCCGTACACACACATTTCCAGTCACTCATGGAAACCATCGGATAAAATGTCCGTACTTCCAGTTCTCATTGATACACGTAAATCATATAAGATACTAATCAGTGAATCTGATCTGTCGGACTATCCTTGCATGTTTCTGAAAGGAAACGGGACCAATGGCATATCCTCCATTTTTCCAAAAGTCCCCCTTGCATTTGGTGAAGACGGAGACCGCAGCCTCAAAATCGAAAAAGAAGCGGAATATATCGCTAAAACAAGTGGAAAAAGGAACTTTCCATGGCGCTACTTTGTCATTACCAAGGAAGACAAGCAATTAGTTGAGAACACTATGACCTATAAACTGGCTGATAAGAATCAGTTAGAAGATGTGTCATGGATAAAACCAGGGCAAGTAAGTTGGGAATGGTGGAACGGAGCAACCCCGTATGGGCAAGATGTAACCTTTAAAGCTGGTTGTAATTTGGAAACATACAAATACTTCATTGATTTCGCATCCAAGTTCGGAATCCCTTACATTATTATGGATGAAGGATGGGCCAAGAGTACACGCGATCCTTACACTCCTAATCCGGACGTAGACCTTCATGAGCTGATTCGTTATGGAAAAGAAAAGAATGTGGGTATTGTCCTTTGGCTGACTTGGTTAACAGTAGAAAAGAATTTTGACCTTTTCAAAACATTCAATGAATGGGGAATAAAGGGAGTAAAAATAGACTTCATGGACCGCAGCGATCAATGGATGGTTAACTACTACGAACGAGTAGCCCAAGAAGCAGCCAGACATCATTTATTTGTTGACTTCCATGGATCATTCAAGCCGGCCGGACTGGAATACAAGTATCCCAATGTATTATCCTATGAAGGGGTCAGAGGTATGGAACAAATGGGAGGCTGTAAGCCGGAGAATAGCATCTACTTGCCTTTCATGAGAAATGCGGTAGGCCCTATGGATTACACTCCTGGAGCTATGATCAGTATGCAACCGAATATCTATCGTTCCGAACGTCCTAACTCTGCAAGTATCGGTACCCGTGCATACCAAATGGCTTTATTTGTCATATTCGAAAGCGGTTTACAAATGTTGGCAGACAATCCGACCTTATATTACCGCAATGAAGATTGCACTCGTTTCATTACCCAAGTACCTGTAACATGGGATGAAACAGTTGTTCTGGAAGCCAAAGTAGGTGAATATGTAATCGTTGCGAAGCGTAAAGGAGAGAAATGGTTTATTGGTGGGATGACTAATGATAAGGAAAATGAAAGAGAATCTGAAATAAATCTCGACTTCCTGAAAGATGGCAGGACCTACCGTGTAACCTCGTTTGAGGATGGAATAAATGCAGGATATCAGGCAATGGATTACCGTATGAAATCGGCAACAATGAATAAGAATCAAAAGCTTTCTGTCAAAATGGCTAGAAATGGTGGGTTTGCAGCTGTTCTCGAATAAGCCTATACTGTAGAAATCAAGATATCTCCCATAAAAAAGAGACTGCCTCCAATCAAAAAATGAGGCAGTCTCTCTTTTTCATAACACTCTTTATCGCTTTTCCTATTCAACCAAGAGAACCTCTAACTCTGCCACAGCAGCCATCTTAGCCTCTTTAATGACAGCAGACAGAGCCTGAAGTTTTACATAACGTGCTTTACATGGATTAAATTCAACTGTCTGTACTTCCTTTGAATCGGCAAATGTACCAGAAGCCACAGCTTTTCCCCACTCCTTGCCATCATGGCTGATATACACTTCATATTTACCGATTCTACCTTCCGAAGAATCCTGACGAGGTGTATATTTAAGACCTTTTACTGTAGTTTCTTTAGCTAATGCAATCTGTATCTCATGAGGATAAGGAGCCAGATAGAACTGGTTATGTACCGTATGCCAGAATGTATTAATATCACCATCCGCAGCCAATTTCATACTTCCATCAGCATCACTATCCACATATACAACCTTCTGTCTCTCTTCAGATGCACCCGATAAATTACGGACTGCATTGACATTTAATTCTGCTGCCGAAGCCCAATCCCGACCATAAATTTCAGATAAAGCAATCAATTTAAAGTAACGTGCCACAATTGGTTTCTCCAATGTTACAAACTGTGCAGAAGATGAATTTTCAAAATGACCTTTAGTCTTGTTGTCCCAGTTCTTTCCATCTTTACTGAAATAGAGCTCATAGTCCTTGATACGTCCGTTCTCAGAGTTACGAGGTTGATAAATAAACTTATCAATCTCAAGTGATGAAGACATATCCACTACTATTTCGTGGGGATGTTTAGCCACAGGATCATTCCACCGACTATGCCAGATAGTATTCAGATCACCATCGATTGCGTTACGGGCCTCTTCACCCCCATTCTCACTACTAACTGATACAATTTTCCACAGTGAACGATCCACATATATCGGAAATTCAGCTGAAGTTCCCGCACTTTTTCCTAATTGTTCTGAAACGGCATATGCTTCCACATGACCACCAGAAATAAATTCGAAAGGTTCAGTATATATCTTCTCTTCTCCGCCATTCAGACTATAATGAACAGTAGCTCCGGGAGTATTAGTCTTTAAATTCAAATAACCATTGTTATCTCTTTCTATCAATACAGGCATACATACGGGCATCTGTACGCGTGCCTTCTTTATAAGTTCTTCTGTCGAATAACTTCTCTCCAAAGGTAGTATGATAAAACTGAAAACAGTAGGCTGGGAACGAAGTTCATACTTTTGCATCGGGCCAGGACCACAACTGGCATTACCAAGTGGACGCTGATTAGCATCCAGACAAAGAACAGTTTCTTTACGCATCGGTACTTCATACTTATGAAGCAACCTACGATGATTGGCAGAGTCAACCATATCCTGCGCTGTTGCATGCAAAGCAGAAGCAGACATCTTATCACCTGCAATAAAGACAAAGCCTATTCCATCAGGATTGGTTATTGAAATCCAACGCAGATCCTCGCGATTACCCATTTCCTGTGCTCTGACATAGTTCACCCATTGATCAGATACTAACTCATCATACACGCCTACGTAAGTGGCATCTTTTCGGTCAACATAGTTTTCCAACGGTCCGCGACCATACCAACGCATGCGTTCAAAGCCTTCCGGAAGTTCCATACGATAACCAATACGGGGAATAATTACACCTTTTGTTGAAGGAATAATAGTGCTATTAACCAAAATAGAACCATCGGCAGCCACCGTATATTCTATATTAGTTCGATAATCAAAACCCGTTTTTCCCCGATATAGATTCTCTATCTGCAGAGTTACCTTATTATCTTCTTTCCGCACATTCCAATGTCCAGGTTCAAGAGTCATCTGATACAAGCCTTTCTGATACCAGTCACCATCCACTTGCTTATCATTATCAGTAGGAGCACGGAAAGCATTCAATTCCAACCCTTTACTAATCATGGGCAATTCATTTAATGTATAAGAAGAGATCGTTCCCTGCTGCTTTGAAAAAGACGCTTCAAACTGCGAGCCTTTTACCAGATATGCATCATCAGTCTCTATCAGATCAATACTACCTTCTCCTGCTTTAAATACAGGCTTCGCACTATCAGAAAGTTTGAATTGCTCTGATGCTACCTCATATCCAGCCTTTTCCCATTCAGTATCTTGCTTTTGACAGAAGCGGAACTTTATAAAGTATTCGGCTCCCGGAATTTTATTGATCTGATTATCAGCTATAGTAATGACCTTACTGTCCTGTGCGTTCAAGGACAATTCTTCCAGATTAGCCGAGAATACAACTTTTCCATCCTCTTCAATCTCATACCTTCCATATAAGTCATCCAACCCTGCATGAAATCTCTTATTAGTCAGTTTATACGTCCCATTTCCCATAGCCTCAACCCATACAGGCTGATGTATTTTTTTCACCTCGTATGCCTTGGCAGAGTATGTACGATCGGAAAAGATTACGCCATTCGTGCAAAAATTACCGTCATTCGGTGTATCTCCAAAATCTCCTCCGAAGGCCATATAATAACCGGAACCATCCGGAGCAGGCATCTTAATACTTTGATCTACCCAGTCCCAGATAAAGCCACCGACAAGTGCAGGATAGCGCTCATAAGTTTCCCAATATTCTTTGAAATTCCCGATTGAATTACCCATCGCATGAGCATATTCACAAACCACATGAGGTTTGACCGTTTCTCCATTCTGGAATTTCTGTAAACGCTCCTTCCCTACGCTTTCCAGCCATTGCACATCGGGGTACATAGAACTGGTTACATCGCAATAAGAGCTATTACCTTCATAGTGAGTAGGACGGGTATCATCGAGCTTCTTAACAGCCTCTGCAGCAGATTTAAAGTTAATGCCATTACCGGATTCGTTGCCCAACGACCACATGACTATAGAAGCATGATTTTTATAGCGTCGCACCATATTCTCACTGCGTTCCGTAAATGCTTTCACCCATGAAGGTTCAGAGGACAATGCCATAAGACCATGGCATTCTACATTGGCTTCGGAAAGAACATATATACCATATCTGTCACATAAATCATAGAAATAAGGATTATTAGGATAATGAGAAGTACGTACAGCATTAATATTCAATGACTTCATCAACTGCACATCTTTTTCCATTTCTTCTTTAGATACCGTACGACCATTCTCCGAACTATGGTCGTGTCTGTCAACTCCCTTAAACAAAGTTGATTTTCCATTAATCAACAGCCGACCATCTTGCGCTAGTTCAATCTTACGAAAACCGACCTTGACACTACGAATATCTACAGTTTTCCCTTTTTGCTTCAAAAGAATAGTGAGATTATAAAGGTTGGGCGTTTCTGCCGTCCATTTCAAAGGATTCACAACCTCAAACTGAAGTTTATTCGTTCCCGTTACAGCACGCGCATTTTGGGTAGCAATCTCTTTACCATTCTGATCCGTCACCTTCACTTGAATCTCGTTATTACTTCTTTTACCTGTAATATCTATATCCAGAGAGACGGATGCATTTTTATACTCCTTGTCTAAATCCGTACGGAAGAAGAAGTCTCTGATTTGCGTTTTAGGAGCCGACCACAGAAATACATCTCTGAATATACCGCTGAAACGCCAGAAATCCTGACACTCCAGAAAGCTACCATCTGTAAAGCGATACACCTCGACAGCAAGAACATTCTTTCCAGCTTTCAGATAAGGAGTCAGATTAAATTCGGCAGGCAGGTAGCTGTCCTCCGAATAGCCGACCTTTTTACCATTCACCCAAATATAAAAACCGGCTTCTACCCCATTAAAACGAATAAAGATGTCACGTCCTTTCCATGAATCAGGCAATATAAACTCCCTGCGATAACTACCGACAGGATTAGGCATCGTCGCAAAAGTATAGTTAGACGGACGAGGTTGAATTACATTAGGCCACTGAATCTTTTTCCAATCCCACTCACAAAAAGGATAAATCACATTGCAATATAAGGGCTTATCCCAGTTTTTATTATGTCTTACGGCCTCTATCTGCCAGGTTGCAGGGACTTTAATATTATCCCATTGGCTTACATCATATTCCGGTTTACAGAAATCCTGCGGTCGGTCTTTCGGGTCAGCCACCCAATGAAATTTCCATATTCCATTCAGCGTTTTGTAATAAGGTGACTCTTCAATAGTCAGATTCATTGCTTGTTGTTCATCGGTAAAAGGAATAGCAATCTGAACTGCTTCTTCCTTATTTACTCCCGAGACATACTCGTTGCACCACTCAGGCTGTTCTGTCGTTTGAGCTAAAGCTGAGAATGGCATTAACAGAAATGTAGCCATTACACCAGACATAATTTTTCTTCTCATAAAATAGGATTAGTTAGTAGTTAATTCAATGTTTTAGCGGGTTAATTTCAGTTCTTCAATAAGATTGGCAGCCTTTCCATACTTTTCCATAATGAAAAGCATATAGCGGACGTCTACTCCGATACAACGCTGCAAGTCCGGTTCAAATACGATATCACTGCTCATCGCTTCCCAATTACCGTCAAAAGCAAGACCAAGCAATTCCCCTTTCGCATTGAACATGGCACTGCCGGAGTTTCCTCCCGTAATATCATTATTCGAGATAAAACAAACGTTCATATCTCCCTTTTCATCGGCATATCTGCCGAAATCACCGGAAGAGAGTAAAGCCAGAAGATCCGGTTGAACAGCAAAGTCAATATCGCCTGCGTGTTCCTTTACTTTCTCGAAAATGCCTTTTACTGTCGTATAATAACTGAAGGTAGCCCCGTCAAAAGGAGAATATCCGCAGACTGTACCAAAACTAAGGCGCATGGTGGAATTAGCATCAGGATAGAAGTTACGGTCGGCATACATACGACGCATAGCGGCATTGAACAGGCGTTCATCCTGCTCTATTTGTTCGGAAGCCTCCGAGACGCTCTGATTCATCTCATAGTATTTCACTATCAGGTCGAGGCTTAAAGAAATGGCAGGGTCCTCGATGAGCTTATAGGTCGTGTCACGTTCAAGGAAGCGCTTCAGACCCTTCGGAGAAGTGATTTGAGAGGTAGCATACAAAGAGTCTACATAAGTCTGGACATTTCCGTTATACAAGGTGTCTATTTGCAGATACATCGCCGGAAGGTATTTCTTATCCACTTTGGACCGGTATTCTTTGAGCATGGCCGCAAATACTTCCTTATCAATAGACAGATTCAGGTTATCGTATTTCTCCAGTAACTTTTTCATGCGGGTAACGACCAACTTCTCTTCGGCCTCAAAATCGAAATTCAGTATTTCGAGTGCCAATTGAACCAATTCGGGACCATTAATGAACGACTCCCCGAAATAAGCAAGGGCACGGTTTGTTTCCCTACGATTATTATAATTCAGTTCCAGAGAAGAGAACAGACGAATCAGTTTCTCCCTTTCTTCCGGATGAGACTGAATCCAGTCCCGGAGGGCTGCTTCTGCTGCGCGCTTCTTTTCCAGCACTTTCAGGTGCCGGATGGCTTTATTCATTCCTATGCTGTTTTTCCAGTAGTTGGAACTTTCATCGTATTTAGAAGCATACTTGATACGGATATCCGGATGGCGATCCATTTCCCGCTTCCAAATAGCCTGTTTTACCCCGCGCACATCGATCATGGCCTGATTAATGCCGTTCATCATTTCTTCGATCCCATACGAAGAGAGATAGCGCTCCGTACTGCCTGGATATCCGAGAGTCATACAGAAAGAGCCTTCTTTATATCCATCCAATGAAATAGGAGCTACGTATTCCGGATGATAAGGGACGTTCTCAGGTGAATAATCCGCCGGTCCGTTCTGTTTGTTGGCATAAATACGGAAAACGCTGAAGTCACCTGTATGGCGAGGCCACATCCAGTTGTCCGTGTCCCACCCGAACTTGCCGACTGAAGAAGGAGGAGCAAAAACCAACCGGACATCATTAAAATCACGGTAGACAGAAAGCCAGAACTCGTTTCCGGCGTAATACGCATCGACAATTCCCGTCAGCGTAGAGTCCTTCTCTGATACCTCCATGCCGATTACATTCATGACAGAGTCGACAACTACGCGACGTTCACTTTCCGTATGAGCATGTTTGGCAGCCGAGAGCACACGCTTGGTCACATCCTCCGTACGAAGAAGGAAACGGACATATAATTCAGGATTCGGCAGTTCTTCACCAAGATTGCGGGCTACAAAACCATCCTTCAGATAATCATGTTCTACGGAAGAATGCTGCTGGATACTGCTGAAACCACAGTGATGATTGGTGAACACCAGACCATCTTCGGAAACCACCACTCCCGAACAGAATCCACCGAAACTGACAACGGCATTTGCCAAAGCCGGCTTCTTCGGATTATACAGTTTATTTACAGGCATCTGCAAACCGAGTTCCTTCATCACCCGTTCCGCCTGTTTGTTCTTGCGAAGGTTCCCCAATAGCCACATTCCCTCGTCAGCAAATGCCTGTGACAGGCAAAGGGAGAGGACAATCATTGCGGTTAGTCTGAGTTTCATGCTATTATTTTTAGATTTATATATTCTATGATCAATCCGGGTATCATTATTCGGTAATGAGCCTCAACTTCTTCGCTCCCACCCGTGCTTTCAGCCATGCGCTGATTTTCTCCTTCTCGGCAACTGACGGATGTTTGCCAAATTTCAAAACAGCCAGTGTCACTGTATCCGTTTTCATCGAGTCTACCCGTGTTTCCAGCGAGTGAGCGATAGAAAGCGAAGTGATGGAAGGATAAAGCACCTTCAATTCGGGCACTAAAGTACGTCCCATCGTATCGTACTCTTTATATTGAGCGAGGTTTTCTTCCAGTCGGGTAATCTTTTTCTGCTGTTCCTGCAGGCGTTGTTCGCTGTTTTTATAAAAGTCCTCCATTACCATGGCACGAATGGAAGAGACATCTACCGCCTCATTATTCATCCCTTGCAGTACGGTCAGCTTTGTTTCTTCCAGCTTGTATTCTTTCAGTTTGCTACGGGCAATGGATATCGAAGCATCCGGAACTTCGGGACCGATCAGAACTACTCGGATGTCTTTATGCTCATAACTGATCTTCTTATCAAGTACCTGCGTATTCTCAAAGTTCAACTGCTCATTGATAAACCGATTGGCTGCCGTCTCATAAAAAGTACTTTTAATGATGCCGAACGTCAGATAAACAGCCGGGCACATCGTCAGCACAACAATCAGAATGATGTATTTACGCACCATCTTCTCGCGTGCCTTATCCACAAATTCCTTACGCTGGAAGTGCATCACCCGCACACCGATGAAGGTAGCCAGACTGATAAATACGGAGTTGATAAAGTAGAGGTAGAAAGCACCCAGAAAATAGACCAGATTGCCCGATGCCAGACCGTAACCTGCCGTACAAAGCGGAGGCATCAACGCCGTAGCAATGGCAACTCCCGGAATCACATTTCCCTTCTCTTTGGTAGACAGGGCGACAACTCCCGCCAAACCACCGAAAAGTGCGATGAATACGTCATAAATCGTAGGCGAAGTACGCGCCAACAGCTCCGATTGTGCTTCGGCAATAGGAGTGAAAAGAAAGAAGATGGTTGCCGTCGTCACACTGAAAGCAGTCGTGATGAGGAAGCTCTTCAAAGAACGTTTCATCAACTCGAAATCATTCAAACCGACAGAAAGTCCGACACCCATGATAGGTCCCATCAACGGTGAAATCAACATGGCACCGATAATCACTGCCGTAGAGTTGACATTCAAGCCCAGTGAAGCCATAAAGATGGCAAAAATAAGAATCCACAAATTGGCTCCTTTGAATTCTACTCCTTTTCGGATAGAGTCAACGGTTTCCATTTCATTGTCTTTATCCTTTTTCAAGTCCAGGTATTCACCCAGGAACGACTTGATCGCAAACTTATTCCGTTCATCTGTCTTCATAGTCATTTCTTTTTTATAATCCGGTTAATAACAGGAATCTGACTCAGAGGCAGGTCCCGTTTGATAATATAAGCAATAAATAGTAGCAGAAGGACTGTGCGGAATGCAAGAAGCAAGACTGTATTATGAATCGGCGTCCATTCACCAATCAGATACAGAATAATAGCTAAGCCTACATAACAACCTATTCCACGCAGATCATAAGCAATAGGATATTTCTTCTGACCGACAAAATAAGAAAGCAACATAGCTATGGCATATCCGGTAAAACCCGCCCATGCGCAAGCTACATACCCATATACAGGGATCAGGAAGATATTCATCAGAACAACAGTCAGACAGGCTATAATGGAGAAATATGCCCCCCATCTGGTATCATCCGTCAGTTTATACCAAAACGAGAGATTAAAATAAATCCCCATAAACATCTCTGCAATCATCACGATGGGAACTACCTTGAGTCCCTCCCAATAGTCTTCTGCTATGATATAACGTAAAATGTCCAGATAAAACATGACTGCCAGGAATGCCAGCAGCGTAAAGATGATAAAGAACTTCATTGCCTGCGCATAGATTCGTTTATTATCCTTATCCTTACTTTTGCCAAAGACAAAAGGCTCGTATGCGAAGCGGAAAGCCTGCGTGATCATTGCCATTATCATGGCTATTTTAGTAGCTGCACTGTAAATGCCCAACTGTACATCCGCTTCCACCTTATCGGGGTAGACAAAAGGAAAAATAATCTTGTCTCCAACCTGATTCACAATGCCTGCCACTCCTAATATCAGAATAGGGAATGAATAATATAACATCCGCTTCATCAGCAAACGGTCAGGACAATAGCGGAATTCACGGAATTCAGGTATCAGCCCGAGCATTACAACAAAAGAACAGATCAGATTAATAAGAAAGGCTACCCCTACGTCATCGCCTTTCATGACAACAAAATAAAGGATATTCAGCAAGATACTGACAAATATAAATAAGAGTTTCAGTCCGGCAAACTTGATAGGGCGTTTCTTATAACGAAGATAAGCAAACGGAATAGCCTGAATGGCATCCATAGCCAGTACAATCAGCATCATGCCCAGATACCATGGATGTTCACTATACCCCATCAGCCCTGCAATAGGATTGAGGAAGACCAGACACAACAGCAAAAACAGGAGCGATACGCCCCCTACCATCAATAACGAAACAGAATATACCTTCTTCGGGTCGTCATCTCCTTTATTGGCAAAACGGAAAAAGCCGGTTTCCATTCCGAAGGTTAGCACTACGAGCAATAACGCCACAATAGCATACATCTTGGTGATCACTCCATATCCTCCGGAAGCAGCAGGAAGTGAAAAAGTATAAATCGGTACCAGAAAATAGTTCAGAAACTTACCAATAATACTGCTGGCACCATAAATCGCAGTGTCCTTTGCCAATGACTTTAGTTCTGCCATGTTTATTTAGATCTCTTTATTATCAATGAATAATATTATTTCTTTTGTTTGAACAGCCACTCCATGAAACCCGGATAATTAAATGCAGGATTCCAGCTGCCATGATTGCAACCGGGAAATTCGATATATTCCACCTTTGCTCCAGCGGCTTTCAGTGCTTTGTACGCTTCACGCGACCCTTCAACTGTTACCACATCATCGGCATCCCCATGAAATATACGGAACTTCACTTCTTTGGCAACCGGCAAACGGTCCGGATTCACCGATCCGCAAATGGGAACGGCAGCCGCAAAAATCTCCGGATAACGGACCACCAAATCATACGTCCCCATCGCTCCCATCGACAATCCGACAATATATATCCGTTTTTTATCGACTTCGGGCATGGCCAGATAAGTATCCAGCAATTGTTTGAGAGTCCGGGTAAGAGAACTCATCTCCTGTCCTGCAGGCATATCTGCCGGAAACAGTGATTTCGGACGTTCCGTATAAGCCCAGTAGCTACCTGCCGGACATTGAGGAACAAGTACGAAAGCCGGATATTTCTCTCTGTTGACAGGATTCAGAAACATCTGTCCGCCATGCGTCAGTTGTCTTTCATTGTCATTTCCACGCTCACCGGCTCCATGCAGGAACAGGACCAGCGGATATTTCTTCCCCGCCTTCATTGACTCGGGACGAATCACCCGGTAAGGCAAAGAATCTCCTGTGGAAGAGACAAATACGTCCTTCTCATAACCTTGTTGAGCTGATAATGACAGACTCAAAGAGAGAAATACAAGTAAGATACTCCACTGCTTCATACTCCAATCATTCAATAAAATCAGTTATCTGTTTAAACATTCCTCAAAAAGCCTGCTTTTAATTGTCGCCAACACTCTCCATACCGACAGCCGTCAGATCAAACTATCAGTCATTAAACAAGGTTTTCTGACTGCTATAGAGGCTCCTTCCCAAATGCTTATAGGCAAGCTCCGTCACTTCACGTCCACGAGGAGTCCGTTTCATAAAACCTTCTTTGATCAGGAAAGGTTCATACACTTCCTCAATAGTGCCCGCATCTTCGCCCAAAGCGGTAGCAATGGTTGTCAGACCGACAGGACCGCCTTTAAACTTGTCTATGATGGTACAAAGTATCTTGTTGTCTATCTCATCCAAACCATACTTGTCGATATTCAACGCTTCCAGTGCAAACTGAGCTATTTCCGTATCGATAGAGCCGGAACCTTTCACCTGTGCAAAATCGCGTACGCGACGAAGCAAAGCATTGGCAATACGGGGCGTACCACGACTTCGGGATGCAATCTCCGATGCCGCCCGCACCGAACAAGGCACGTCCAGTATGGATGCTGAACGTCGGATGATATTACTCAGAATATCATCGTCATAGTACTCTAAATGCAGATTAATACCAAAACGGGCACGAAGTGGAGCCGTCAGCAATCCGCTACGGGTAGTTGCACCGACCAGCGTAAACGGATTCAGGTCAATCTGAATGCTACGTGCCGAAGGTCCCTTATCAATCATGATATCTATCCGGTAATCTTCCATGGCCGAATAGAGATATTCCTCTACCACCGGTGATAAACGGTGAATTTCATCGATAAAGAGCACATCGTTCGGTTCGAGGCTGGTCAAAACTCCTGCCAGATCGCCCGGTTTGTCGAGCACCGGACCGGAAGTAATCTTAATCCCGACTCC
>ERZ860710.639-NODE-639-length-21997-cov-15.114529_pt1 | contig 21997 bp, 15 predicted proteins | sample MGYA00509974_ERZ860710 | MGnify/ENA primary metagenome ERZ860710 (study PRJEB30046, sample SAMN00715261) | human gut metagenome | study: EMG produced TPA metagenomics assembly of the A metagenome-wide association study of gut microbiota in type 2...
CTTACCTTCTAAATCAATGACTTCATCAAGCAATTCTTTTATTGTTTTCATTCTTTTTTATTTGATGCTAATGTCCAGTGGATAATCGACCTTTAAGGGAAATTATCCGTTTGTTAGTCGCTTTATTCTGCAATATAAGTTTCCAAATATTGAATACCGTTGTAACTGTCTAATTCATCCACAAATTTTTTAGGTGTTTCATATGAATCATAATTTTTCTTCTTAATAAAGATTTTCTGATTCCTTTTGTTGTCCTTGAAACCATTGGGTATATAGCACACAATACAATTTGATGGCTTTATGTGGTATTCATCAATATCGGACTCAATATACCAGTCAAGGACAAGTTTGTTATCAATCATCATTCTAACAAGATTAAAAGGATTTTCGGGTTCATCCTTAATTTCCACAGTTAGAAATTCTGGATAGTAATACTTTATATTAATGTCTTTACAGAACTGACAGCGATGTTCCGGATTTGGGCGTTTCTTTGTACGACTTTCTTTGTAATCTCGTATTTCTTTCATGTATTCATCTTGATTGAAATACTCCATAAATTCTTCCCGACTTTTATCGGTTGTGCCAATCCAAATCATATATTCTAATCCAGCATTAGACCCTTGTACACCTTCAGGCGACAGTTCAAACTCAAACGTACCAAGATAAGTCATGGTTGTGGCATTCTCTGCCTTCTTAGGAGATATACCCTCACGACAATTATAGCAGATAACAGCATTTGCCATTGTAATATTTTTATCAGCCATCGACAGACTTATCTTTTGGGTATCAGCAGGAATAAGGTTAAGTAATCCTGCCAAGCCGTCAGATGTGAATTTCATAATAAGAAAATCCTCATCATAGTTCATTACACCAAGCTCCTTACAGAACTGGCAACGAAGTTCCTTATTGTCTTCATCATAATCTTTCCACCATTGACGGAAAGCCGATTGATCCATATATTTCTCAACGTCAGCTTCGGAATCGAATTGACCGACCCATATCATTATCTTACTCATTTTCTTTTTTTATTTTTCAAGCGACTAATGTTCGGCAGATAAACCATTTTCAATGTTTCATCTGTTTGTTAGCAACCTGTTCTATCCTTCTAATCCATTACATTCACATTCAATTTTTCCGTTTTCTTTGGTATATAGACTATACCATATAACATGACCTGCATAATAATCAGGGGAACAACTTATATACATGTTTATATCTGTTATCCCTTCCTCAACAGAAAAATAAATAGATTGCACCTTTAAGCTATTATAAAAATCAGTTTGAGTTATAGGTAAAAATACTTTTTCCTCATATGCCGTCAAATAACAATCTTTTTCGTTTGTTACTTTAGAATCTTCATCTTTTATCCATTCTTCAGCAAGTCTAATCATTCCTTCCTCTATTGCTGTTTCTGTGCAGATTTCTTTATTATTATTTACCCACACTAAAACAGATTTAATTATAGGGAGAATAGATATATTGTCAATTCCTTGTTTATTAGATATTTCGACACGAGTTGATTCATTCCATATTGAAATATGGAAATTATACTCATAAGACAGACTTCCTTGTACAAAATCTTTTTCTGTAAGTTGTTCTATTTCTACTATCATCTTGTTTTCGCTTTATGGGTTGCTAACGTTATACTATCAGCCGATTTGGCTGTTATTTTCTTTAAGTATCAGACCTCGTCTTCCTCCATCAACAGATCGTCCAACGGGCTTTCGATATTGCTTTTGAAAGTGTCGGCTATGTGGACATACCTTTCCGTTGTCTTGATGTTGTTATGTCCCATAAGCTCTTTCACTATCTTGATGTCGGTTCCTTGCTCCAACAGGTGGGTGGCGAACGAATGGCGCAGCAGGTGCGGGTAAATCCGTTTCGTGATTCCCGCTTCCCGGGCCGCAGCCTTCAGCCGTTTCGACACGATGCTCTCGGTGAAAGGTTCGCCCGGTCTGTGTTCAAAAAGCCACACTTTCGGTTTGTATAGTCTGTTATATTCCGTCAGCTTTTTCATCAACGGTTTTGACAGCAGGGTGTAGCGGTCTTTTTTTCCTTTACCCTGCCGCACCCGTATCAGGGAGCGGGATTCGTTGATGTCGCCGGGTTTCAGTTCCAGCAGTTCGCTGATGCGCAACCCTGCGGAATAGAGTATGGAGAACATGCAGAAGAAGCGCAGGTCTGTCACCGTCGCGTCGAGTATCTTCTTTATTTCCTCCTTGCTCAACACGTCGGGCAGCGTCTTCTCCCGTTTGGCACGGTTCACCTTGTAACACCGCCGTTCCTGACCGAGAACTTTCTCGTAATAGAACTTGATGGCGTTGATACGCTGGTTTTGCTGGCAGGAGGATATGTTTTTCTCGTGGATGAGATACAGCAGGTAGTCGTTTATCTCGCCGGGGGTAACCGTTTCAATCTTACGCCCCTCGAAATGCTGTTGGAAATCGCGGAAATAGGAGGTATATACCCTTACGGTATGGTCACTGTAACGCACTTGCTGAAGTTTTTCCAGATAGCCTTCCGGCAGTGGCGGCCGTTTGTCTTCCTCTTTACGGGGGGCGGTTTCCTTGATGGCAGAATAGTCTATAAACGCCATTTTCACATAGCGGTCGAAGAACTCGGCAAGCACGAAATCTTCTGCCGGCAGATAAGCCCTGCCGCCGACAAGCAGTACGTTTTCTTCCTTCGACAGCGACAAGCGGATGTCATTGTCATTACCGAAAGTCACTTCGACAAATTCTCTCCCGTTTCTTATCACCGGAGAAAGTTTGATCTTGGTTTTTGGGGTATATATTTCCATGCCTCACGTTTTGTCGGATATTGAAACCCGTTTTCGCAAATTTATAAAAAAACACGGGTTATCCATGCGCTTTATTGACATTTAACAATAGATCCCGACTACCTGACAATAAGGTGAGGAGCCACGAAAATACCCTCTGCCAAATCCGTCCTTCCCGGCACTCCGTTTCTCCGATTTCCTCTGCCCTGCGCCACAAGCGGCCACTTCTGTGCCCGATGCTTCCATAGCCGTTCCAACTATTTTACGTTCAAGCCGTTCCCCTTACTTTCGTTCCCGCATCGCTATTGGTGCTAACTAAAAACACTCGTAATTATGGACGAAAACGTAAAGAACGACGCTAAACAAGTCATGCTCGTTCAGAATGCCGACGACGGACGACTACAAGCCGTTACCGGCGTGGATCAGGACGGCAATATCCAGACCGCCGACCCCACGGATCAGAACGTGGCGAGCCTGCTGAACGTGAACACGCAGGATTCAGCCCTCGAAGCCTTCTTCAAAAAGTTCATGGAACAGGCCCAGAACCCCGTCCACACGGGTATCTTCGTCATGACGGAGAATGCCCTGAACAAACTTATCCGCATCGACTTCGACCCGGAGATTCTGGAAAATTACCGTATCGACCCCTCCGAACGGCTTCAGACGCAGGAGCAGCGGCAGTTCGAGCCGCTGGACGTCACGAAGATAGACCTGGCGGATATGGAGAAGAAAGGTATCCGCATGGAGGACATCGAGCCGCACCTGAAAGCCATGTCTTACGGACATAAATCCAACGGGCTGGTGGAGATGAACCCCGAACTGGAGAACGGCATGCGTGTTTCCACCAAAGGGCGCGTGTCGCTCGAAGAGCAGGCGGACGGCTCGCTGCGCGTCGTGCCGCATTACTGGCAGGAACGGCCCGACCTCGACGCCCCCTTCCACGGGGTGCTGCTCGACGAGGAGGCGAAAACGAACCTGATGAACACCCGCCACGCCGGGAAAGTGATCGACCTGGAGCTGGAGCCGGGCAAGCTCACGCCCTGCTACGTGTCGATAGACAAATGGACGAACACGCTGGAACCCATGCCCGTTTCGTTACTCGAAAAACGTGCCCGCATCAAGGAGGCCGACCTCTCGGAAGGCAAGCAGATGGATTTCTACGGCGGCGGCAAGGTGTTGCTCGAAGGATATACCACCCGCGCGGGTTATAAGCGGGATGCCTATATCCAAATCGACGCGGCCGAACGTAACTATTCCTTTACCTACGACGGTTTGGATCGCAACCGCTACGCCCAGGAGAACAAGGAGATTTACCGCCAGAAGGCCGCCGAGAAAAACGGACGGCAGGAAACTACGGCCTCCGAACGACAGCCCACGCTCACGATTCACCGGACAATCCTCAAAGCCTCCGTGCCCAAAGAGGCTTATGACCAGTGGACGGAAGCGGTGAATGATCCCTCCAAGCGGGCGGATGTCAAGGCTTTCTACATCAAGGGCATGGTCAAGGACGGGCAGGGTGAGCCGTTCAACGCCTGGGTCAAGCCCAACTTCGAGCGTAACAAGATGGACTTCTTCCGCTGGAATCCCGACCGTGCGAAACGGCAGGGAGCGGAGGGCAAACCCGCCGTTGAAAGCCGTACCCAGGTCGCCGTCAATTCCGAGGGCAAGACCGTCGAAGCGGTCAAAGGTGTGAAAGAGCCGCTCAAGCAGGGACAGCAGGAAGCCACCCCGACGCAGAAGAAAAATTACCGCAGCAGCAAAAAGAGCAACTCCAAAGGTGTCAAGGTATAACGTATGAAATGGTTCTACATGCAGGCCGGAGCCATGCCGCTCCTGATCGCGGCGCTGGCCGCCTTGTACCTCCGGCCGGGTAAACGCAGCCCCCCGGAGGAGGCGGACGACGGACGGCAGTATTACGACGGGAACGGCAACCATGTCTATTACGACCGCCGGCTGATCGCCCGTCCGGAAAAAGAGAAAGAAGAAGAACTACAAGAAAACAACCACTGAAAAATCCGAATCATCATGCAAGTAATTATCGCAGAAAAGCCCTCGGTGGCGCGTGAGATCGCCGCCATCGTGGGAGCCACGAACCGTAAAGACGGTTTTATCGAGGGAAACGGCTACGCCGTAACCTGGGCCTTCGGCCACCTGGTCGGGCTGGCAATGCCCCAACAGTACGGCATCGCGGGTTTCCGCCGGGAAAACCTGCCTATCCTGCCATCATCGTTCATCCTCCTGCCCCGGCAGGTTCGGGAGGGTAAAGAGTATAAGGCCGACCCGGGTGTCGTGAAGCAGCTCGGTATTCTCCGGGAATTGTTCGGCATGGCCGAGCGCATCATCGTCGCGACCGACGCGGGGCGTGAAGGGGAGCTGATCTTCCGCTACATCTACTCTTACCTGGAATGCCGCACCCCTTTCGTGCGGTTATGGATCAGCAGCCTGACCGACCGGGCCATCCGCGAGGGGTTACAACACCTCCGCCCTGGCAACGAATACGACAACCTTTACCTCTCGGCCAAAGCCCGCAGCGAAGCCGACTGGATCGTCGGTATCAACGCCTCGCAAGCGCTTGCCGTGGCTGCCGGGCGGGGTGTCTGGTCGCTCGGACGGGTGCAGACCCCCACGCTGGCGATCATCTGCTCCCGTTACCTGGAGAACAAGGCGTTCAAGCCCGCCACCTATTTCCGGCTGAAGCTCTCCACGGCAAAGGAGGGCACGGAGTTCACCGTCCTCTCCACGGAGAAATTCGACGGCAGGGAGAAGGCGGAAGCAGCCCGCGCCGAGGTTATCGGCGTCCGAACGGTACGCGTCGTGAACGTGGAGCGCAAGGAGGCCAGGGAACAGCCGCCTCTCTTGTACGACCTGACGACACTCCAAAAAGAGGCCAACAGCCGGTATGGTTTTTCGGCAGAAAAAACGCTCGACATCGCCCAGTCGCTTTACGAGAAGAAGTTCATCACTTATCCCCGTACCGGCTCACGCTATATATCGGAAGATGTGGCCGAGGAGATTCCGGCACTCATCGGGAACATGACACGCTATCCCCGTTTCGCGGAATACGCGGGCAGGATGGATACCGCATCTCTCTCCCGCCGAAGCGTGGACAACGAAAAGATCGCCGACCACCACGCGCTGCTTCCCACCGAGAACCTCCCCTCCGAACTGGATGCCGACCACCGCATCGTCTATGAGATGGTCGCGGGGCGAATGCTCGAAACCTTTTCCGGGGCCTGCGTGAAAGAAAACACTTCCCTTACCCTGCAAAGCGCGGGGTATGATTTCACGGCCCGCGGCAGTATCATGGTCGAGACGGGCTGGCGGGCCGTCCTGAATGAACCTGTCGAAGAGAAAGAGGAGGACATGACCCTCCTTCCCGACATCGTGCAAGGCGACGAGCTGCCCGTCAAGGGATGCGTCACGGAACAGAAACAGACCCGGCCGCGCCCCCTTCACACGGAATCGAGCCTGCTGGCGGCGATGGAAACCGCCGGACGCGAACTGTCCGACGAGGCCGAACGCGAGGCGATGAAAGATGCCGGCATCGGCACGCCCGCCACCCGTGCCGCCATCATCGAAACGCTCTTTGCCCGCGAGTATGTCAGGCGAGAGAAAAAGTCGCTTGTACCCACGGACAAGGGACTGGCCGTGTATGCCGTGGTCAGGGACAAGAAGATCGCCGATGTCGCCATGACGGGCGGCTGGGAACTGGCCCTCTCGAAGATCGCCACCGGGGAGATGGACGCCCCGACGTTCCATCGCGGTATCGAGGTCTTCGCCTCGCAAATCGCCAAAGAACTGCTGGAAGCAAGAATCGACGGCGCGGAGAGTGACACAGCCTGCCCGCGTTGCGGCAGGCCCGTGGTGTTCTATCCCAAACTCGCCAAGTGCCAGAATCCCGATTGCGGCCTGACCGTATGGAGAACCGTGGCCCGCAAGGAGCTGACCGACAAGCAGCTCGCGGAACTGCTGACCAAAGGCAAAACCGGCACGATCCGGGGATTCGTCAAAAACGGCGGCGGGACGTTCGACGCGGCCCTCACGCTCGATGACCAGTTCAAGACCTCGTTCGTTTTCGAACCGCGCGATACTCCCAGGCAGGGAAAGAGGAACAAACGGAAATAATCGTTACCTTTGCCACTGGAAAAGACCTGTCATAACGAGATACGCTTGTTTGATAAGGATTTTTTCAGTGGTCGGCGCTTCGGGTGGGAACCCGGGGCGCCTTTCTCTTCCCCGATTATCAACGACCACTAAAAATTCTTATCATGCCAGACAAGCAACACCATACCCCCACGGGGGAATTGTCCTATTACGGACTTTCGTTACTATCCTACCTCAAGGACAGCCACCCGGAACTCATCGCCGAAAGTGAGTTCATCGCCGAGCGGGCCGACAGCGCCGCCCAAGCGTACAGCGAGGCGATCCGTTCGGGCTGCAACCACATCGAGGCCGAAGAAATTGCCCGCGAGGAACTCTGCCGCGGACTGCACTTTTCACCCTACAACACGCTGGTAAACATCCTCTGGAGGGAATTCGAGGCGGAGATTCCCGAGGATACCGCCCGGCAGGCGGCTCTACGCCTGCTGCCCCTCTGCCGCGGGGTGCTGGAGAAGTACGACCTCACGGACGACTTCGCCGACACGCCCGACTACGAACTGTTCTATACCGAACTGACGGGAACCGTCCAAATACTTCTCGAAGATGGCATTCAATAAGAAAACCCACCTCCGCCAGAATATCGACGCGCTGAAGACGGCCTTCACGCTCGACAGGGAACGGCGGGCGCCGACTCCCGAAGAAGAAAGGACACTCGGCGCATACAGCGGCTTCGGCGCCATCAAGGAAGTGCTGGAAAACCCCACCGGGAAACCGGACAAGGACGGCATGGCAACGCTCGTGGCCGAGTTGCACGAGGTCATCAGGGCGAATACTCCCGACGAACGGGAATACAAGCGCTACATGGACGGGATCAAGAACTCCGTCCTGACGGCTTTTTACACGCCCCCGAAAGTGGCAGACGCCATCGTGGAGGCGATATGGGACACGCGGATTGCCCCCCAACGTATTCTTGACCCCAGTGCGGGAACGGGGGTTTTCGTCAATGCCGTGGATTTCCACGACCCCTACGCGGAGATCACCTGCTTCGAGAAAGACCCCGCCACGGGGTTGATCCTGAAGCACCTGCACCCCGAAAAACGGGTGCGGATACAGGGATTCGAGCGCATCGAACCCAAATACGCCGGTTACTACGACGTGGCCGTGAGCAACATCCCTTTCGGGGACGTGGCGCTCTTCGACCCGTTCTTCTCCACCCATACCGACCCCGTGCGGCGGCAAGGCACACGGGCGCTGCACAACTATTTTTTCATGAAGTCCGTCGATATGGTACGCGAGGGCGGCCTGGTGGCATTCATCACCTCGCAGGGAGTATTGAACGCCGAGCAGGGACGCCCCGTGCGCGAGTGGCTGATGAACCGCTGCGAGCCCGTATCGGCCATCCGGCTGCCGAACAACCTCTTTACAGAACACGCGGGGACGGAGGTCGGCAGCGACCTGGTTATCCTGCAAAAGAAAGCCGCCACGGGGGGACTGTCCGAACGGCAGCGGGATTTCATCGAATCCCGCAAGCTGTCGAACGGCATCCGGATAAACAACCTTTTCCAGTCGTTCGACAGGGTGATCCATACCGAGGCCAAAGTAGGCAAAGACCCCTACGGCAAACCGGCGATGGAGTTCACCCACGCGGAGGGCGTGGACGGCATCGACCGGGAGATGCGGCGTATGCTCTCGGAGGATTTCAACCGGCATTTCAACGAGAGTTATTGCCTGGAACATGCTCCGGAACAGACACCCGGTACACCGGAGCGGGAATTGTCCCGTCCCCGTCAGGCGGAACGCCAGCGTGCCGAAAGACACGAGCCCCGCCTTGCCGGAGAAATCGTCAAGGAGATTATCGCCGACGCCCGTAACCTTCAGCAGCAGCGGGAAGAGGAGGAAAAACGCCGCGTCGTCGCAGAAATGGCGGCGCAGGGCTACCATGTCGATACCGAAACCGGGGAGATTACCCGAATCGAAAACAAACCCGGACAAGCGTTACCGGATTCTGCCGCCACATCCGCCGGAGAACCGACCGGGGAGGATCTGGCCGACTTCGGGGCCTGGTCGAAGGAGCGGGAGAATCGCTTGTGGGAGCAGCACCCGCCGAAACCCGAAGATTTCGGCATGGCGGATACTCCCGTGCAGCACGTGGGCGGAACAACGGAACCGAAACCGCGGGAGGGCTTCGCCGGGTCGCTTTTCGACACGGTGGAAACGGCGGCTCCCGCACCTGCCACCCAAGCTGCCGAACTGGTAAACGTGCAGCAGGAACCGTTGCTGACGCTCTACGATCTGTTCGGCTTCAGCGCCGAGGAGCGGCGGCAGGCAGAACTCGGTATATCCAAGAAAAGGAACAGCCGCCGGGGAGCAAAGCGGAAGACGCCCCGGCAACCCTCGTTATTCGCCCCGGCCTCCTCTCCGGAGGAACAGAAGAGCGAAATGCCGAAAACGACGCCACCGGAGCGTGATCCCGAAGACTTGTATGCCTCCCTGAACTGGGAGGACAACCCGCCGATCAACGGCTTTTACGAGATGATGATGTCGCTTACCCCGGAACGGAGGGCGGAACTGCGCCGACAAAGCGCCCGGCAGCAGGAAACCCCGGAACAGCGGGAACGGCAGACGGTACGCCCCCCGACGGAAGCCCCGAAAGACAAACGGAAACAAGCCGCCGGTACGCCGAGAACGGGCAGCTTGTTCGACACGCCGGAAAATCCGGAGGAGGAAGAACCCGGTAAAGAAACGCCGCAGATACGGGAGGCGGATATGAAACCCCGCCCGTTCGAGGGGGAGGTCGCCCCCTATTTCCGCGAGGGGACACTCGTCACGGACGGACAAAACCGGGTCGGCTACCTGCGGGGGACTGAATCCCTGCAACCCATGTTCCACCCGCTGGAACTCACGCCTGCACAACGGACGAAAGCCTCCATGTATATCGAGATACGCGATGCCTATTACCACCTTTATAACAACGAGGCGGAAACGCTGACGGCGAACCCCGCCCTGCGGGAGATGCTCAACCGGCTTTACGACAATTTCACCGAACGCTTCGGACGGCTCAATGACAAACGCAACCTCGACCTGATCAAGATGGACGCGCGGGGAACGGAGATTCTATCGCTGGAGCGTTACATCGACGGCAAGGCACGCAAAGCCGACATCTTCGAGCGTCCCGTGGCCTTCAATCCCGATGAGATCACGCACGCCGACGACGCTTCGGAGGCCCTTGTGGCCAGCCTGAACAAGTACGGCCGGGTGGAACCGCACTACATGGCCTCGCTCACGGGAACTACCGTGGAGGGAATACTCGGGGAACTGAAAGGACGTATCTATTACAACCCGGAAACGGACGGCTACGAGGTTGCCGACAAGTTCATCGCCGGCAATGTCATCGGGAAAGCCGAACGGATCGAGGCGTTCCTGCGGGAGAATCCCGACCACGCCCCGGCCCGGGAATCGCTGGAGGCTCTGCGCGAGGCGACGCCCAAACCCATCGCTTTCGACGACCTGGATTTCAACCTGGGCGAACGGTGGATTCCAAAAGGTGTTTACGAGCGTTTCGCCTCTTCGCTCTTCGATACGGAGGTAAAGATCACCTTCGCCTCCAACCTGGACGAGTACGGCGTGAAGGCGGAAGCGACGAACGTGAAGATCACGGAGCAGTATGCCGTCAGCGCGCAGACCCGTAAGTACAACGGCCTGCACCTTTTGAAACACGCCCTGCAAAACACTTCGCCCGACATCACCAAGACCGTCCTCAAATGGGTGGACGGCGAACGGCGGGAGGTCAAAGTGCGTGACGGGGAGGCCATACAGCTCGCCAACAGCAAGATAGACGAGATCCGGGGTGCTTTCCCCGAATGGCTGCGCGAGCAGTCGTCCGACTTCAAAGACCGCCTGACAGACCTCTATAACCGTACTTTCAACTGTTACGTGCGCCCGAAGTACGACGGGACGCACCAGGAATTCCCCGACCTCGACCTCAAGGGGCTGGGGATAGACAATCTGTATGACAGCCAGAAGGACGCGATATGGATGGACAAACTGCTCGGCGGCGGGATAATCGACCACGAGGTGGGCGGCGGAAAGACCCTTATCATGTGCTGCGGGGCCTACGAGAAGAAACGCCTCGGGCTGGCCAATAAACCCATGATTATCGGGCTGAAAGCCAACATCCATGAAATAGCCCGGACGTTCTGCACCGCTTACCCGATGGCCAAAGTCCTCTACCCGGGCAAGGAGGATTTCACGCCCCGGAAGCGTGAGCGCATCTTCCGGGAGATACGCAACAACGACTGGGACGCCGTGATCCTCTCGCACGAACAGTTCGGCATGATACCCCAGTCCCCGGAGATACAGCAGGAGATATTGCAGGCCGAGCTGGACTGTGTGGAGGAGAACCTCGAAGTGCTCAAAGCACAAGGCAGGGACGTTTCCCGCGCCATGATGAAAGGGTGTCAGAAACGCAAGGCCAACCTGGAAGCCAAGTTGCAGAAGGTGGCGCACGCGCTGGAAACACGCAAGGACGACGCCGTGGACTTCCGCCTCATGGGTATCGACCACCTCTACGTGGACGAGAGCCACAAATTCAAGAACCTGACTTTCACGACCCGGCATGACCGGGTGGCGGGCCTCGGAAATCCCGAGGGGTCGCAGCGGGCGCTCAACATGCTTTTCGCGCTGCGTACCATACAGCAGCGCACGGGCCGCGACCTGGGGGCGACGTTCCTCTCGGGAACGACCATCTCCAACTCGCTCACGGAACTGTACCTGCTTTTCAAGTACCTGCGCCCGAAGGAACTGGAGCGTCAGAATATCCGCACCTTCGATGCCTGGGCGGCCATATTTGCCAAGAAAACCATCGACTACGAGTTTTCCGTGACCAACGAGGTCGTGCAGAAAGAACGGTTCCGATATTTCATCAAGGTTCCCGAACTGGCCATGTTCTACTCCGAGATTACAGATTACCGCTCGGCGGAGGATATAGGGATCGACCGACCGCAAAAGAACGAGATATTGCACAATATCCCGCCGACACCCCAGCAGACGGAGTTCATAGAACGGCTGGTGCAGTTCGCCAAATCGGGCGATGCCACGCTCCTGGGCCGCCTGCCGCTCTCGGAGCGGGAGGAAAAGGCGAAAATGCTCATTGCCACAGACTACGCCCGCAAGATGTCGCTCGATATGCGTATGATAGACCCCGAACTATACAGCGACCACGTGGACAACAAGGCGAGCCACTGCGCCCGTATGATTGCCGGTTACTACCGCCGTTTCGAGGCGTACAAAGGTACGCAGTTCGTATTCTCCGACCTGGGAACCTACAAACCCGGAGCGGGGTGGAACGTCTATTCCGAGATACGGCGTAAACTCGCGGAGGATTACGGCATACCCCAAAGCGAGGTGCGGTTCATCCAGGAGGCGACCTCGGAAAAAGCGCGCAAGGAGATGATCGCCGGTATGAACGCCGGAAAAATCCGCGTACTCTTCGGATCGACCGAGATGCTCGGGACGGGAGTGAACGCGCAGAAACGCTGCGTGGCGATACACCACCTGGACTGCCCCTGGCGTCCCAGCGACCTGGAGCAGCGCGACGGGCGGGGAATACGCACCGGGAACGAGATCGCCAAACTCCATGCCGACAACAAGGTGGACGTGATATTATACGCCGTCGAGAAGTCGCTCGACGCCTACAAGTTCGGGCTGTTGCACAACAAGCAACTGTTCATCCGCCAGCTCAAGACCAACAACATGGGAAGCCGTACCATCGACGAGGGGGCCATCGACGAGAAGAGCGGCATGAATTTTTCCGAGTATGTAGCCGTCCTCTCGGGAAATACAGACCTGCTGGACAAGGCCCGCCTGGAGAAGAAGATCGCCACGCTCGAAAGCGAACGCCAGGCATTCGTGCGCGGCAAATCATCGAGCCGCTACAAGCTGGAGCAGATCACGGAGAAGATAGAGAAGAACAACGACCTGATACGGCGTATCGGCAAGGATCTGGAACACTTCAAGGCCCGCGTCGAGTTCAACGAGGACGGCTCGTACCGCAATCCCGTGAAACTGAACGGGCTGGAAACCTCCGACCCCAAGCTCATCGGGAAACAGCTCAACCGTATCGCCGAAACGGCACGCACGCTCGACAGGCTCGAACCCATCGGGAGCCTCTACGGGTTCGAACTGCTCGTCCAGAGCGAAACGACCGGGAAAGACGGGCTCGACCTGGTGCAGAACCGTTTTTATGTCCGGGGTGAAGGGGATTATCTATACCAGTATAACTACGGGAATATCGCCTCCGACCCGCGACTGGCGGCGATGAACTTCATCCACGCGCTCGCGACCATCGAGCCGACACTGGAAAAATTCCGGAAAAAGAACGAGGAACTGGAGAAAGATATTCCCGTCCTGCGGGAAGTGGTGGAAAGTTCCTGGCGCAAGGAGCCCGAACTGACGGCCCTGAAAACTGACCTGACGGAAATAGACCGCAGGATACAGCAAAGCCTCAAACCGATAGAAGAGAGCGAGGGAAAGGAGGCGGAGGAGGATAACGACGTGTGCCGGGAACGGCATGACACGGCGGAAGAGCTCCCGAAGGAAGACAACACGGCGGCCCGTATTCCTTCCCGGCTGCGGCAGATTGCCGACGCCTCCGGGGGGCGCATCGTGATCGCGGGCGTGGGCAGCCCGCCGGAGAACGGCCCCGCAAAGAAAGGGATTAAGATGTAAGCGAAAAGCCGACGGAAGTACAGATTTCCGTCGGCTTTTTTCATATGCCCATGAGCGTTGTTGTCACACTTCCTGCAAGAGTGTTTGCAGCTCCTCCTGCGTGGGAAGATAGGTCATGTACTGGGCGGCGAAGACCTGCTTTTCATCTTCGGGCAGCGTATAACGGACGACCGCGTCGTTTTTCTCCGCGCAGAGGACGATACCCACCGGAGGGTTATCCCCGGGATTCATCAACTCACGGGTGTAGTAATTGACATACATCTGCATCTGCCCCAAATCCTGATGGGTCAGCTCCCCGGATTTAAGGTCTATTAAAACGAAACAGCGGGCCAGGTAATTGTAAAAGACCAGGTCGATGTAGAAATGCTTGTCGTCGAAGGAGATACGCTTCTGTCGCGCGACGAAGGCGAAGCCTTTCCCGAGTTCGAGCATCAAGCGCTGCAAGCGGCTGATGAGCAGTTGCTCCAGATCGGTTTCCAGAAAATGCTCTCCCTGGGGGATACCGAGAAACTCCAGGATATACGGGTCGCGGATGATCTCTTTGGGTTCGACACGCCCGGGTTCGGTACGGGAAATCTCCTCTTTCACGGCTTTCTTGTCTCGGCTGGCCAGCAAGCGGTCATAGAAAAGCGTGTTGATTTGGCGGTCGAGCTGCCGGACACTCCAGTTTTCCTTGACGCACTCGTGCAGGTAAAAATCACGGGCGGCATCGCCCGACACCTTGAGAAGCGTGCGGCAATGCGACCAGCTCAATTTATCACACAGCGTGTGATATTTCGGGTAGCACTGGTAAAACTGCCTCATGTACCGCAGGTTGGTGGCCGTGAACCCGTTTCCGAACTCCGCCACGAGCCGCCTGGAAAGGGTGTTGATGACAGCCTTGCCATATCCGGCACGGCCGGTTCCCTGCTGCTCGTACTCCACTATATATTTCCCTACCTGCCAGTAAGCCCTCACGAGGGTCGAATTGACATGATGTATCACCTTCGCGCGCGCTTCCTGCAAGATATGGCGCACGTTATGCAGCAGCTCTTCCTCCCCTTTGTCGGCAGGATATATTTTATCTGTTTCTTTCATTGTTCATTATTATATAGGCTTCCAAGTGCAAACATACTGATTTTACGGCAAATATCGAACGGTTGTACCGCCTTGTCGTGCCTTATTCCATGTATCTCCGCGTTTTTCCATGACGCCGGACTCTCGGGACAGGGCCTAACCGGAACCGGCAGGACGATCCTTTTTCAGCTTGCGGAAATTACTGAAGTTACGCTCGATGAACCGCAGGACGTCCGATTCCCGGTAGAAGGTCTTGTGATAGATCATCTCGTAAGGCAGCTCTCCCGAGGTGCGGTAACGCTGGAGTGTGCGCTTGCTGATATTGAGCATACGGCACAGGTCGTAATTGTCCAGAAGACGCTCCCCGTCAGGCAGGATGGAAAGCGGTTGCTCCACGTCCCCCGCGCACAGCTTCTCAATACGTTCCAGCCGTTCCGAGAGCCGCTGCATCCATCCGTCGAAATATTCCTTATCCAGAAACATGGCCTACTCCTTTGGTCGGTTCTTGCGCCGCACGGAACGCTCCTTCAGCACACGGCGGATTTCCGTGAGGGAATAATACAGCTTCCGGTTGATGGCCGAATAGGTGATCACGTGATCCGAGCGGAGGCGTTGAAGGGTACGCCCGCTGATGCCCAGGTAACGGCAGACCTGCTCGCCGTCCATCCATTCGTCGTTTATATACTCCTTATTCCATGCACGCCCCTTTTCAGGGAGAGAGGCGATTGCAGCCTCTATTTTCTCTATACGCCCGACAAGCTCGTTATAGGCTCGCGAACCGATCACTATGATTTTCATACTTCTTTGTTTTTTAGTCTGTTACAAAGGTCGGGCTTATATGGACAGCTTAAAACGAGGTCGGTACGACTTTTTTTTGATAATTTGCAGTGAACTGATTCTCAATGGTTCATGCGGTGAAGAAGGCAGTGTTTTTTACCGAAATCCGCGGCCCGTACTCGGTATTTTTATTGGCAGAAATGCGATAGAATACTGTGATTCAACGCTTAACGGTGTTCTAATCCGGACGGGGCTACAACGGAACACCCGTATCGGCTCCTTATACGGGTGCAAATACGGGCGTTCGGGAAAGTTCCTTTCGAGAGTTACGGGGGAAAACCGACCTCGGTTCTTTTGTTATATACAACGCTGATTATCAGTGTTTCTATAAGGAATAGAGTGCTTTACCGGTTCATGTTCTACTCGGAATTGCCGTTTTTCTTGTTTCGCTTCCACGTCTGCATACGTTTAAGCAGGGCCTCTTTCGCCTTGTCAAGCCACGGTGTCGGGTTGTTTCGGATTTTCATATCGCAGAATGTCCTCGAAAGGTTCATGTCGAGGTGTACGTTGAAAGCGTTGGAAATGTAGCTGGCAAGTTGCGTGAGTGGCACATTGCCGAAACAGCCTTTACTGTCGAGCAGGTAAATAAGTTCCGTCAGATCCGTCTTCGAGTCCTGCCATGTCGGACGCACGTCAGACAATGGCAGAACCATGTTCCGGAGGTTCGTGCTCTCCAGTGATTCCAATTCGCCCATAAGATAAACCGACAACATATCGTTGGCCAGGATTTTCGCCACCTTGAAATCCGCGTTTGTCGAAAACTGCGGGTCGAGTTCATAGTAGAAGGTTTCCAGGTATTGCTCCGTGTCGGTCTGCCCGCGCAGGAAATAGAGGCTGTCCAGGTGTGTAGCGCCGCTGCGGAAATAGCGGATAAAGTCGAGGCGTTTCTGCGTGTACGCGTTGATGGCCCGAACATGGGCGTCCAGGTACTCCCGTTGTGCCTCGATACTTCCTACCGGACGGTTCATCTCGATATTGTAGAGCTTGCGGTAATAGATCAGACGGCAAAAAAGACGAGGTTTGATTTCTTTGAAGAACTTTATTTCCTCGTCATCGTTTTGAAAACGGTAGCCGATGATATATTGTTTCAAACGGTCGAACGCTTCTCCCAGGACACGTGACGCTTCAAGCGACTTTTTCAACACGTCGGTATCCCGCGATTCGATACGTTCGATACTCCGCAGGACTTCGCTGTTTAATTTTTCTATAAATGCAATCATAATCCGTCTTGTTACTTTCGCGTATAAAGTTAGCGAATCGAAAAACCGGCGGATTACGATTTTTATCTTTCTCTTCGTTTTTTTATCACGGAGCCGATTTTAATGTCAGATCCGACCTTCCTGGCGGATGGAAGTGGGATTGCTCCCCATATTCCGCTTGCAAAAGTCCGTAAAGTGGGATTGGGCGGAGAAACCGCACATGTAGGCTATTTCCTGCAACGTGTAGTGTGTCGTCCGCAACAACTCCCCGATACGTTCGATACGGCGCTGACGTAACCACGAGGAGGCCGAGCAGCCGAAAACCCGCTGGAAACGCCGGCGGAAGGTAATCGTGCTGGAATACCCGCAAACCCCGGCGAGTTCCGTGACGTTATCCGAGGCAAGATAATTCGATTTGACACGGGAGATGAACTCGTAATCGTCCCCCAGGTGCAACAGCTCCTCGAACTCCCCGACATCGGCGGGAGTGAGATGTTCATAAGAGGCGTCGAGCATTTTCAGCATGACAGCAGCGTTACATTCAACGGGCATACCCAATGTCTTACGGGCTTCACGCAGGTAATTCTTGAACCGCAGCCGCAGCGTGTCGTGATGCGGGTAGGAACACTCGGACAGAATGGTGCAAACCGTCCGCAGTTCATCGACACAACAGTAGCCGAAATACCACGTTACAAGACGCTCGACGTAATGGACGGCATGAAATTCCTCCGAAAGCATCAGAAGAAGCAGGAACGGGGTGAAATCCTGGTATTCCCTCGTTATGGGACGGGGTGCTTCGTCAAGCAAGGAGGCGATGTCCCGCATCAGCAGAGAATCTCCCGAGTACGCTTTTATTTGTTCGGAACTGCGGGCATAATCCCGGTAACGCGATATGACCGCCGACAAAGCATTGAACTTCACGGCGTGAACGCCTTCTATAAAGGAAGGGCGAAGACTGTTGTAAATGGATAAGTCGGTTTGCATAAGTCATTTCTATAAAACGGAGCCGCATCCCCTTGTTGCCAAAACTCCGCAAGTCGTTACTTATGAACCGCTTGGAACACGGTACGAATCCTAATTACAAATATATCGCATCTGATAATCCGGAACAAATATCAGCAGGTAAAAATGAAAATAAACCTCGTTATTTTTGATTATTACCTGCAATAATATTATATTTGCAAACAAATAAGAGTTGTTTGACAGCATGAGAAATATAGTGTATCAAAGCACTTTACCAATTTCTTATCCGTTGCCCATTCTCATGCGAGTTTCTTTTAATCTATTTGTAGTCAATTAAATACCTTCAGACTACATCAAATATAATAAAAAGAATTGATTTTGCAAATTTTACCGATTTGTTAAATTGTATATTTTAATATTTGAATTGTAAAATCTGTGGTCTATTCGTAAAATTTTATAAATTCGAAAAGAAGGCGAGTTCGATTTTTTTCGGGATTGTGTATTTAGATCGATTGAACCCGGAATCGCATTGTGCTTGTTGAGTAAGTACCTTGGATTGCATAAAATAAATGGCAGGAAGGGTGAGGGGGCACATTGTCGAGTTGCCGTTGGAGAGGGGCTTCGTGCTTCTTTTGGGAAGAATTTGGATGTTTTGGCGATTCGTTTTCAGGTGCTTTTCGCTGACGGGAATCTCAAAGTTGTTGCTATGATCGGGCGTCGGTACGGACGGATTCCGTATGGATTTTATGGGAGGACGGAAATTTTCCCGGGTGTAAGTCGGCGGGAGTACAAGGCGGAGAAAGAGAGAATCGGCAACTGCGCTATGGTCGTGCAGCCGAAAACAAAAAGCGACCTGTCGAAAAACAGGTCGCTGCATTATTTTGTGACGCCGACAGGACTCAAACCTGTAACCTTCTGATCCGTAGTCAGATGCTCTATTCAATTAAGCTACGGCGCCGAATTGCGAATGCAAATGTAGGGCAATGTTGATTAACAGATAGTTACGGTAGTGAATTTTGTCGATTAATTTCTCTTTTTCGTGCTGTTGCTCGGCGCGGTTTACACGTTGGTTTACACAATAGGGCAAATTCAATGCTGGTTAAACAATAGGTGAATTAATTGATTATTTGATAAATAGAAAAAGTGACAAACTCTGTTGAAAGGGCAATTATATAGCCCCTCGTTTTTAGTCTGTCACTTGTCGTTGTCAAAGGAAAACGCCGCATTTTTTTCGGCCCTTTCTCCCTATTCTTTTTAAGATACGAAGCAATTTAACTCCATTACATAACGAATAATATTTATCAGATTCAATCCCCAAATAAGATTGACTTATAGTTGTCATTTGTAAGGGTTATTTTTGCATTTTTTAATATAGACATCTTGTGGTCATATGCCAAATTTATATATTTTACCCCTTGTTCTATAGTTGTTATGCTTTGCTTGTCTTGCACAAGCATTAATATTAATGAAGTAAATTCGTCAATGTAAGTATGTAAGTTGGTAATTAAGTTTTCTATGAAAAACACATGTGAAGATCCATGAACGATGGAATTTCTAGCGCGATAAAGCCGCCTAAGGTGCCAGCCTAATTTTTTCTCATGTTTTGTTAATATTTTGGTAATATCTTTTATCGTAGAGTAATTTTGATTTAAAAAATGCAATCTATGCCTTAAAAGCGGATAATCTGATAATTCTGTAGCTAATTGTTTTCGATATTCTTCATATTCAGGAAATATGATAAATGCAACAAATCTTTCAAACTGAGTTCCAACTCTTTCTGGAACGTTATTAATGTAAGATATTAATTGAAGGTTATTCCATTGTTTAGCACTTTTGAAGACGTCGAAAAATATGCGATGGCAATATCCTAAGGTCAAAGCTTTTCCCAATGTTCCTGCAATCTGTTGAATCTTATCTCCTCCCTTTTGGGGATTTATTGGAATTATTATTTCAATAGCTGTCCATAAATTTAATAGTTGATTGGTTGGATTACTATTTTCAACACACAAACTATGTAAATTCATGACACTATCAATCTTTTCCATAGTGTCTGTCGCAGGAATTATTCCATTTAAAAGTTTATTTAACTTTTGGGTGGCAACATTGACATATGCATCAGATCCTTTCGCAATAGGGGGTGTTTGTTTGTCTACACAGTAACCTATTGTAGTTCCCTTCTCAACAATTAAGACAGCTTCTTGTATTTGTGGTTTTACTTTGTGATGGAAAAATGCAAACAAATCGCGCAAATTATCTATAGCATGAATAGCACTTTCTCTTGCAGAATAGATGTCAAAACACTTTGGAATATGCCATTTTACATATATATCTTTCTCTGTTTTTCGCCTTTGGAATTTGGCCTTCTCTCCTCCAATTTCCGCAGGAATATTGTCGCAAATTACAAAATTTCTATTAAATTCAGAATTAGTAATAACAGTTCTTAATATCTTATTAACAATAAGATATGCGTCATACTCTTTGCTTTTGAATTGGAAGCTATTAAAAAATCCATCTAAATATGCTATGTTATCAATATTATTTGTAGAATTAAAAAAATAATTATTGCTGTAGTGATATATCCATTCGTCACTATATCCCCATACTTTAATTAGACACAGCCAACTTTCTAATAAAGAATCTATAGCTTTCTTTTTATTAGCTTTGATATGATTAATTAATAGCTCTCTACATTTTGCCTCATATTTAGTAGGTAAGATGCGGATTGACAGTAATTCTAATATTGGTTCGAGATTTTCAAATGAGTCTTGTGCTTTTAACGGATAAAATAAACTTTTTTCATTTTTTAATAAAGCATCAATTACTTTGTCATTCTCTAAACTCCAATTCAATTCTTCAATAATGTGTGAAAGATTTTGACTGCTTATTAGATTGGTCTTCATTTTGTTTATGCAATCTAAAGCTTCAGCGCATAGCATAAAAGAGTTGAAGAGGCGGCCTTTATATGTATCCAAAGAATAATCAAAGAGCATTTCATCTATCCTTTGGGCAAAATATAACATTCCGTCAATATCAGGAGTGATAGACCATTTTGATAAATTGTTTTTTCTCATAATCTCATTGGCCTTTGTTATAACACAAAGATAATGAATTATCCTTTTTTTGCAAGAATTCATTGCTTTTTTAGCAATTCTATCAGATAATTTTTACAGAATCCAGCTAACGGGAATCTCACCACCTCGTCCCATCCGTCGAGCGTGGTGTATTGGAATAGGATTGTATCGGCTTTCACGTGGTAGTCGAACAAATTCACCTTTTCGCCCGTTCCCTCGATTTGTGCCTCGTTAGCCGTCATTGTGCCGATTATCTCGCCCATCTCTTTAAGTTCGCATTTTCATCCGAAGATATATTGTCGGTTCTTTGTAAGGATAATTTCGACGGGCTTTGTTATGTCTGCCATATTAGGGGCAAACGCATAGATAAATGTTTCGGGATATATTCTGTCTTTGAGTTTATCGACAAGCAGGGCTATTCCCTCTGTCTGACTTAATCTGACCGTCTTTTGGATTAACTGCCTATCTTCACATGTGTCGGTCATTCATTCTGTTTTCGGTTGTTTGTATCTGTTCATATTGCGCAAAATATTATGTTGTTTTTATCTTTATAAAGATAAGATTATTAGTGGAATAAACAAAATGAAAAAGTGACAAACTCTGCAAAAGGGTCTTATAGACTAACCTTTTCACAAAGTCTGTCACTTAATTTATAGAGGTAGCTTATTTTGGGATATTTTATTCGTTAAAATCATATCCTATTATATTATCGGCATAATTACGCCATTCATTTGCGATTTTATAGGCATTTTCTGAACCTATTGGAACATAGATTTTAGCTTCTGAGGGAAGTGTTGCTTCCAAAGTTGGAGGAGTGGTTGAACGACTATAAATATTTGCCAGTTTTCCACATCCAGAGAATGAATAAGTTTCAATGGTTTTAATGCTGGCTGGTAATTCGATAGTTGTTAATGCAAAACAATTAGTAAATGTACCATGAGCGGCTTTGTAACCATAATCATAATAGCCTTCAATGGTTGTAAGGCGAGATTCTTTCTCGAAAGTTACCGTTGTTAATTTGATGCAACCTTTAAAAGCAGATGCCCCAATAGTTTCTACACTGGCGGGTATCTTGATAGAAGTAAGTGATGAACAATATAGAAATGCACCATAACTAAATCCACCATAAGGAGACGACCAGCCTCCTCCAATTGATTTAAGTTTAGAACTATGTTCGAAAGTAACAGATGCTAATCTTTTACACATGGATGTATTTACAACCGATTATTACTCAATATTTTATAGATAATAAGTCAGAAATATGG
>ERZ860710.677-NODE-677-length-20967-cov-3.072590_pt1 | contig 20967 bp, 10 predicted proteins | sample MGYA00509974_ERZ860710 | MGnify/ENA primary metagenome ERZ860710 (study PRJEB30046, sample SAMN00715261) | human gut metagenome | study: EMG produced TPA metagenomics assembly of the A metagenome-wide association study of gut microbiota in type 2...
CTATTTATTCCAGCTTGTGTTTGATAACCAAGAGAGCAAATAGCATTGTCTACTCCTGAAAATCCTGTTGTTAATGTGTTTTGAACCCCTGCAAATCCATTTAACATTCCTGTGTTCATTGCATAAAATCCATCACATAAGCCACTCTGAATACCTCTTACTCCATTTTCAAGCTGACCAAAGTTCATATCCTGACATAAATCAGCTCTAGTAATAGCACCTTCTACAGCACCTGCACCATTGCGGCCATATCCGAAGCCATTTCCTCCCCATCCGCAAAATGCGAATAAGAATAAAATGATAATCCACCAAGCACCATTTCCGCCAAAGTTATCATCATTTCTGTCTCCAGTTGCAGCTGCAATATCTGATAAGCTGTATCCTGTTGTTCCATTATTAAACATTTCTGTTTCCTCCTTATAAAATTATTTATTATTTACAATCCAAGAGTTTTCTTGAAATTGTTAAATTCAGTATCAAAATCTATTCCTTTTTCTTTTGCTAAATTACGAGCAATCTGTTCAATTTCGCCACTTTTATTTCCTTTTGCAAGCTGTAATAAATTTGCGGCAAATGGATTATTTTCTGTTTGTTGTTCCAACATACTTAATACCATTTGCTGAGGATTCCCGCCATTTTTCATTAAAGAAATAATTTGCATCATATTAGTAGGCATTTGCACTTACCTCCTTTTTAGGTTGTTCAACTATTGGTGTTACTTCTTGGGGCGTTGTTTCTGGAATTTTAATAACATTATCTATTTTACTTTCTAGCTGATTTATACGCTCAAGAATAACGTCAATAGGATTTTGCTCTGCCATAGGTTGGCTAGTATCTGGCTTAAAAGTTATGATATTTGTAGTCCCATTATTATTCCAAGATTTAATATAGATTTCACTTAAATCTGCTTTTGGAAAAATCCCATAACTTCCTATAGGTACATCAGTAACCTTTACAATATCCTTACTATCAACAATTTTACCATTTAATGTTTGTGTTTGAGCTTGCTGTGGTTGCATATTTTGATTATAAGGTATATTATAAGAATAACTTGGATTATAATAGTTGGGATTATAATTTGGATAATAATTCATACTTTCTTGCTCCTTTCTTTTAAAAATTTATTTATATCCTTCGTTGTCATTAGTATATAAATTTTTGCTAAAGATGAATTTATTAAAATGTCCTAAATTTTAATTAAAATTTATTGAAATCTTAAATTTGGCATATAATGTAAAAAACAAAAAAGAGATAAGGATTTTTATCATATGCGGTAAGAATTTAGATGTTTTAAAATATAAGAAAAGAAAATTTGCACAAAAAAAAATAGGAGAAAGTTATAAACTTTCTCCTAAAAATTTTATTTAAATAGTATTTTTATAGTATTATTACTTATTCGTTCTAATACTAACCAAGTATTAAAATCTTGCTTTTCTGCTAATGTAGCAATACCGCCATCAGCACATTTACAATATTCACTTGCTTTACAGGTTCCATCATCTCGAATATATAATTGTCCTATGAGACCAACAGCAGACCATTCTTTTCTTTTTGTTCTTGGAATATACTCATCTTTTAAAGCAATATCATATTCATCAGAAATTCTTAAAGTATTATCAATATCTTTAATCATTCTTCCTAATTCATCTTTTTGATATTTACCTGTCCATTCATTAAGAGCATCTGGAGTTCCTAAGATACCATAAGTTTCAGAAGTAATACCTATAATATTATCATTTTTATTTGCTTTATATAATAAATTATTTTTAAACGTTACAAAGTATCCTGTTCTATCTTCATTGTTTATATTATTATCATACCATGGATATATATATTCAGCATAGTCCGTTTTAGTTATAGATGTTGAAGCAGCGTGAATAACCCCATCCTCAGCATTAACATAAAAAGTATCTTTTTCATCAGTAGTAACAGAAACACCACTCATATAAGACCTTTCATAATGAGTAGATATTTTTCCAGAAATTATTTCACTTGCACCTAAAGTAGTGCTATAATAATGAGATACAAGATTTTCAGTATTAATATCTCCACGTTTTCCACTAACTTTTAAACTTGTATCTATCTTAGTTGTTGTAGGAGTTATTTCCAATATATTAGCAGAATTGTTAGAAGTTCCATTTCCAATAGCAAAAATAGTTGAGTTATTGGTAGAAGGATAACTACCAAGGATTATAGCGCCTTCCCTGTAAGCTATAGCTTGATTACCATGAGCAAATGAGCACGCCCCAAGCGCTTGACTTCTATACCCTCCTACATGAGAATAATTACCACTTGCAGTTACTGCCCGACCTTCAGCATGAGACGCTTCCCCAGAAGCTGTATTTGGAATATAAGTTGAAGGACCTAAATTTGAAGACAGTATTTTCCCTGCTCCTTCTACATGAGCATAATCACCAGATGCTAATCCATACCATCCTTCTGCATGAGAATATTTTCCAGTCGTAGTAGTCTGCCCTCCTTCTGCATGAGAACATTTACCATCTGCTTGCGTAGCACCTCCTTCAGCATGAGCTCCAGTCCCGCTTGCTATGGTTTGTTTAGAGCTACTTGTAAAAGTATCTATTATACCCTCAGCATGAGCTCCAATCCCGCTTGCTATACTGCCTATACCCTCAGCATGAGAACTCTCTCCACTCGCAGTAGTCCCAACAATTGCATCATAATGTCCATGTGGTCCCATTCCGGTAATAGTACCTGCACTACCTTCCGCATGAGAATAATCTCCTGAAGCAATAGTAGCCCTTCCCTCTGCATGAGAAGCTCTTCCTTCAGCTTTTAATATATTAGCATAGCCAGTTCCGCTGGCATTTAATATTGATTCTCCTTCTGCATGAGAATGTAGTCCATATGCAGCTGTCCAATACCCCTCTGCATGAGAACCTTCTCCATCTGAAACAGTACGAATACCTTCTGCATGAGATGCGATCCCACTTGTTACAGTCTCCGTTCCTTCAGCGTGAGAATAATCAGTCATTGCAGAGTTATTATATCCTTCAACATGCGTTGCAATCCCACGAGCTTTAGTTGCCCAACCTTCTGCATGAGCATACTTAGCATCTTCAGTAGTACTAGTACCTTGACCTTCTGCATGTGAACTTTCTGCTATTGCATAGGTTCCATTACCAAAAGATGAACTATTTAGCCCTTCGGCATGTGCGGCATCTCCTACTGCAATTGAATTACTACCAGAAGCTAGTGTTTCTGTTCCTATTGAAGCACTATAAACCCCATGTTGCTTAGAGCTGCTACCTCCAAGGTCAATCTTATCATCTTGATATAAACTTCTTTCCGCTTTATCCTCTAAAACAACTTGCACATTTTCATGCGTTCCATCATTATATTCTACAATTACATTTTCTGCATTTACACTAATAGGATATTCAGGAGTTGTAGTAGTTTCATTAATTTTAATTTTAGCTTTTTTAATAGCATCTTTTTCAACTTCTATTTCTTTATAAGTATAAGTAAAAGAACTTACAGGCTGAGAACCCACTCCATTAACTAAAGAATCAACTGCAATAACATATCTTCCACCATCTTTAAAATAATTATTATAATCAAAAGTATAACTTGTATTTGTTAAATTATCTGCTATTAATGTATTATTAATATATAATCTATATATAATTGTATATGAATACTGTATTTGTGGATTCCAAGAAAATGTAATTTGTTTACTTGTTCTATCTAAATTAGAAACTCGAATTCCAGTAATAGGTATTGGCCTATTAATATAAACACAAGGTGCCGAAGTAGCTACTCCTGCGTCATTATTAGCAGCTACAGTAATATTAACCTGTCCTATATAATCTTTTAATGCAGTTTGCTTTAAATCATAAAAATTCTTTTCTGTACTGTAATTGTTTCCTAAAATTTTTACCATATATGAAGTTGCATTCTCAATAGCTCCCCAATGTAATACTTTATTTGTATCTATATACAATCCTGCTGGAGCTGCTGGCGCACGCCATTCGCTTAAAAAGAAAGTAGTCTGATTACTTACAGCAGTTTCAGTAATACCAGGGTCTGTGATAGTTCTTGAAGTCTCAACTATTGCTGTATAAGTATTATTTCCATCTAAATTATATTGTCCGTCATGAGGAAAAAAACTATCTGTATTAGATATTATTTTAGTAAATTTTAATACTGACCCCTTATAAACCTTTAAGAGTTTATTAAAACTATTACTAGCAACTTCATCATCATATACTAGTTTTATATTACATTGTTGTCGATATGTTTCATTTACTGTAATAGAAAAAGATTGAGGTTTTAAAGAAGGCCTAGTATCTGCTTCATATGTAGATGTAGTAGATTGTTTAGCTGAATCATATATATTAGCTCCAACTCTAATTCTATAGAAAAATTCAAACTTATATTCTCCCGCAGTAATTGCTCCATTAAAAATATTATATAAACTATAAAAAGCACCATTTCGAACATCTATAGTTTTTATTTCTTTTGTAGTTTTATTTTGAATTGTCATTTTGTATTCTAAATGATTTTCTAATAAAAAAACATTTGAAACGGGAGCAAAACCTACATTAAATAAAAAATTATTTCTATAACCTTGTTCTTTAGGGTCCGAAGATGAATCATAAAGATTAAACACAGTTCCATTTACCTGCCCAATAGAAGCGGGAGTTGTAAAAGTAACTTCATCGCTTGTACTATCAGCAACTTCCTCACTATCTTTCATTCCTGTTAATTTTAATTTATATTTTGTATTAGGTTTTATTCCATCTTGAAGTAAATATAAAGGAAGCTTTGAAACTGAACTAGTTATTGCTTTTGTTACAGTATTAACATAAATTCCACTGCTAGTCATAATTTTACATTGAATATGAGAATAATCTTTAGTACTTTCACCATTCCAAGCAACGACCATATAATTTAATTCTTGTCCATGCTCTTCAGAATTTACTGCAACACCTATAATTTTTGACATTTATTTTCTCCTTTCTCTCTTTTAATTTAACAATATATCAACCAAAGTATTATCTGATTGATTATAATTAAATTTTATATAATTTATTTTTATATTATCAAACTCTAAAACTCCAGTAGAGCCAGTCTTAAAAACAACTTCATTACTTTCATTTTTATTTAAAGGCAATGCTATATATACAATTTGGTCTGCTAAAGTTTGTATTCTAAAATGTTTAATATTATAATTTTCTAAATCCGTAAAAATAATATCACCTGCTTTAAAAGGTCCTTGAACCTGGATGAAACCATTATTATCACCGTGTAACATTTTTTATACCTCCTTAATATTTATAATTCATAATAAAAGAGGTTTTTGTATTTTGTTGATTAAAAACAAAACCTATAAAACTAATATTGTAATCATCATAAATTTTATAATAATTACTAGGACCAATTTTAATATCTTCATTATTTAAAACAAAAAAGATATTTTCATCTCCTTCAATAGTAAGTTCTCTAATTGAAGTCATTGTACTATCTCCAAGTACGCTGCCTATTAAATTATTTACTACTCTTATCTCTAAATTATCAATAGATAAAGTATGAGAAACATAATTATTAGACGTTTCAACTTGAAAAATAATTTGATTGCATGCTTTTTCTGGAGAAAAGATAATTTCATATCGCTTTGTATTATTAGTTTTATCTTGAATCCCACTTTCTAAATTTAATTTTCTAAAAACAATATCATCACCAGCCAATTCTCCCTTAGAATTATAACTTAATAATATATTTTTATCTGTATCAGATGGCACTAATTCAAAATAAAGATAATAACATTTACCAACTTCAAATTGTTTACCATTTTCTAATTGAATAATTGTATAATATCCATTATCATCTCTTATGGTATTAATAATTTTATAATCTTCTAAAGCAATAGGCTTAGAATAATAATTATCTATATCTACTAAAGTATCATTATTAGTACCTTGATATAAATGCTGTCCTATTTTATATGTTTTAGCCACTCCTTTTACTCCTTTCTAAATAGTATCCAATGCTCTAGTGCAAGATATAGACATCGTACCTTCCGCTTCTAGAGGGATTGAATAAGATTCTATTATATAATCTCCATATATCTCACTTTTTTTATCTAAAACAGATATGCGAATATTTGGCTCAAGATAATAAATTGGAATACTTTCTATTTCAATACTTTCATTTAAACTTACACATTGATATAATAAATCTCTAGCTGCGTAAAAAGCACTATTCCAAATAGCACTTGTTTTAAATAAATTTTTATAAATAGATGAAGGAACCAATATATATCTTTGTCCAGTTAATAAATAATCATCAATTTCTTTTTGAGTATCTTCTCCCACTGTATAATCTTCATTACATTCAATTAAAACATAATCAGGAATATCAGGTTCAAAAATGCAATTAACTTTACTATCAGAATATGATTTAGTTCTTTTTCCAATATTATCTATACTATATTTAGCCACTTCCGTATTACTATCTATAATATCTAAATAATATTTAACATTATACATATTAACATCTGTTTTTGCTACATATTTATTGTTTTCTATAGAATAAAATGCAGGCCATGCTTCTTCTAGTTCTATAAAATAATTATTAGTATCTCCACCGGAACGAGTACCCTCAATCCCGCTTAAATATAAATCATCTCTCCAATTAGGTGGTGTTATAGTATCTACTATTGTAGCATCTTTTAATATAACATAATCTTTAATTTTAGGATTCCATTGATAAAAAATATTAGTTGAAATATCTCTATAAACTAATTCATTCACTCCTATTTTAGGAAAATTATCATAATTAGAATAATCAATACTAACCAATAATCTATTATTTGTTTTATCATAAACAAAATTATTATATTTATGGTTACTCCAATTTGCGGGAATTGTATCAATAGCTAAATGATAACGTATTTGAGTGGCAGTTCCATCTGTGCCTTTTGCTTCTCCCCAAACTATAAAATCATTCTTTATATTTTCCCATTTTGGAGAATTAGCATAAGAAATAAATAAATCTGGATTGTTAAATATATATGTAGCATTACTTTTACCTATTTCAGATAAATAAGCATCTTTTTCTAAATTTAATAATTTATTTAAATCTCCCGTTGCTTTTGAAGTGTTTAAATAGTTTTGAATTTCTCTAAATACAAAATTTCCATCTATATCATAAAAGTATTCAAAATTACCAAGTGTATCTTTTATTTTGTCTAAAATTGAAGTAATAGAATCTCCTGCATTTGCTTTTAATCCATTTTCATCATCTTCTGCAGGATATACTAAATCTTCATATGAACCACCAATATAATCTCCTTCAGAAAAATATAAATTACCTAAACCATTAGTAGAGAAACTATATCCTGCAACGGGCGGCGTTGGTGCATCTTCTATTTTTTCAACAGTATCACCTAAATAATAAATACCATTGTGGCTATCATTTTGAGCAAAATAAATTCCTTGTTTTTTCTCTTGTATTGTATTATTATTATTTTTACCCGTTGTTGGAGTATTGATTGCTGCTTTTTTTTCTTTCCACATCATTCCCATAATTGCAGTTTTAGGAACTCCATCAATAATAATTTTACTTAATTGCTCTCCACCCCAATGATTTACCAATTCAGTAATTAATTGATATATTGTTATTTGTTCTGTTACAATTGCTCCATTTTCATCAAGAGTATCAAAAGTATCTAAATATACAGATGCGGAGAATGTACCTCCACAATCACCATTTAATAAACACATTTTATCTTGTAAATTCATTGATATTGTTAAACCAGCTTCACTATTAGAAAAAGATGGAGACTGCATTACATAAATACCTTGCGGAAACCATATATAATCATAATCAGCATATTGTGGATATTCTTTCTTTAATGTATTTTTAATACCTATTTGTAAAGAAACCTTTCTATTGATAACAAATAATTGTTTTAAATCCATGCTATTATAATCTACAATATCCGCAATAAATTCTAAACTAGCTGTTCTTCTTACGGTAGAGCTACCATCAATACTAATGCTACCGGAAGTAACTCTACCAGTTACTTCCGCAATAGCTCTTTCTTCTTTTGTTAAAACTATAATTTTTATAATCTTTGTTTTTATTTTTTCTAAATCCAACTGATGTAAAAACAAAGAATCAGATAAGTAAGAAAAATTATTTATCATTTTTTGCATACTCTCCTTTCTCTGTTTCATAAGTATAATTAATATAAGCATTAATAGGTACTTTTGCAATTTGACTTTCTTTATTATAAAGATAAAATTTATCATTCAAATATATATAATTTTCATATTCTGTATCTGTTGTCATAATAAAATCTTGATAGTCTTTTCCTTTTTCAAGACCTTTTTTATCTAATAATGCTAAATTTTCTTTAGAAATACTATTCTTTATATCTTCTATGCTATCAAAATTACTTCCTATTAAATATTTAGTTGAAATTCTATAAATGCCATATTCAACAGGTTGAGATATTTCTGATAAAAAGTTATAAATATTTTCATCTTCATGGACTTTATTACTTGGAAGATATAATCCTCCAAAATAAGCATCTAAAATAACATATTGGTCATCATAAAAATCAAGTTTATTATTATTCCAAACAATATGCTTATAATAATTATTGTTATCTGCGGAATCTTTAACATATAAAACTGTGCCAGCTTCTGCTTCTATTCCTAATCTATCAATAGATAATAACTTAATATAAAATTTTTTTGAACTAACTTGGTATTTATTTCTTAAAATAGGTAATATATGCTCGTTATATCTAAATGTTCTTCTTTCCTGTCCTATGCCTTTATAAGCAAAAATATTATTAATAATTTGATTATTATTAATATTCTTCTCCATTGTAACAATATAATCAATTACAACTTTTGGTGTTTCATTATATAATTGATTAATTTTAGGAAAATATAATGAAGTAACTGGAGTATTAAAATCTGCTATTTCATAATAAGGAATATCTTTTGATACAAAAATATCTTTGTTATTAATGTTAATAATATATCCTTTACCTACTTCTTTTGGATTAGCAAAATCTGTGCTTATAGAAGATAATTGCCCATTTTCTGAAATATAAATAGTTTGAGCATCTGTTTCATTTACAAATCTAATTTTTAGCCAATTAAAATTTTTAAAAGTATTAATTGTATCTGATGCTCCTTCATAAGCATGTTTATTATTTACTTCTTCTATTATTTCAGTTGTTCCTGTAAAAGTTCCCGTAATTTGTCCTACAAAATCTTCTGTAACAACATTTTGTGTAGTATCTCCTATATATTGTATTCCATATTTATCAATATTAGCGAGAGAATAATCAGAAACTTCTGTTACAGTGGCAGATAGATTATATACTAATCTACCCAATTGCTCTTCTGGAGTAATAGAAATTTCAGTAAATTTAACTAACATATTTCCTTCAGGGGTTGAACGAAATAATTTTATATTATCTTCGTGTAAAAAATCTAATACTTTTTCTCTAAAATCTCTTTCATAAATATAATTATTTTGAGAAGTTATATGTTTAATATTATTAAAATTATCATATTCTTTTACTATATTAGAAGAAAAATACATATTATCTTTTGTTGTAAATAAATTTTCATTTGTAAAAGTATTATGGCCCTCTTCATCTATAGTTACTAGTTCATATTCATCACTAAAAAAAGATATTAAACTATTTAAAGTAAAACTTTTATAATTTACAACTCCATTCTTTGTAATGAAAGGATACTTTGAACCAAGAGTAGAGGTAACTGACTCCATTACATTTCTTGTAAGAGAATCAATAGAAGAATTATATTTCAAACATAATATCTTTCCATCTCTAACTATATAAATATCATCCAAATAATTAATTGCGGAAATAGGGTTATCATTTTCATCTAACTCTTTTAATAAAACTCCCCTTCTGCCTAAATTATCAAATCTTTGAACTCCATATCTATAAAAAACTCCGCTCTTCGTTGTATAATCATACCAAGTATAATCTAAAGGAACTCCGTCTGATATATATACTCTATGTACATCTTCCCATACTGTATAATTACTTTCACTAGAAGTTCTTCTAAAATTTATAACGCCAATAAATCCCGATATATTATCTTCTTTATGTTTTACATTAATTTTTATACGTCCTAAATCATCCTGAGCTTCAGTTGAAAGAATTGCGTTAAGCGGGTTCCCGCCGCTTGTAATTATCTTTATATAAAAATCTTTTGATTCTTTATATTTAGTTATAGTAGTATAGTCAAACCTAATTCTATAATCCATATCTTCACTAAATTGATAATTAAATGTATATTTAAAAACATTAGGAGTATATTCATTAGCATAAAGAATACCAGAATCACTAATTAAAGTTTCTTCCTTATCATCAATATAAGCTCTTATACGGTAAGACTCTAATTTTTCTTGTTCTTGGTCATCCCTAAAAAGCAATTGACCATTTAAATCAGTTAAATTTGAAACATAAAAAGTGCTTGATAAAGCACCAGTTAAAGATTCTTGATTTAATTCTGATATATAAATACTAGGTTGTGAAATGGGTCTTAATAAACAAACAGTTGACCATTCCGAAAAGTTATTTATTTGTTCATTAAACCAATCAATAGTTCCAATATTTTTTGCATTTGTTGCTTCGCCCTTCTTAGTAAAACGAATTTGAGCTTTCATATATTGGTTTATTGTAAATTTTTTTAAATCTTTATTATCAAGACTAATAAAGTCTTCTTCAGTTAATGTAATATAATATTTATTATTACCACTAACAGTTTCATCAATCCCAAATTTATCTTTATCTTTGCTAGTAAATACTTTTATGCCATTAGTTGCTTTTAATAAAGATTGATTAGTATATTGATTTCTAACTGTAACTTGAATACAATCTGAAATTTGTTCATAACTATTATAGGCAGAAATGCCAAAATATATTCTAATAGTTGCTCTTTGTTTCTCTTCATTAAATTTATCATTTATAATAGGGAAAGCAGGCATATAAGTATCTACTATTGGCGGATAAATATCTATTTTAAAAGCCATATTATTTTCTCCTTTTTCTCTTTTAATTTTTATTATTCTGTTGGAGGAGTATTAGGCAATGCTCTTAAGTCCTGCATTAATTTACCAATATAAAAATTACCATGTTCATCTCGATAATTTTTATATCTTCGCTCTATTCCTTCCAAACTGTAATCATCAATCCATTTTTTTTCATAACAAAAATAATGATGTTTTTCTGTTATCCACGTTTTTATATCATTCTTATCTGAATCAATTAACAAATCTACTTTATTAGCAATAATTGTTAAATACTCACAGATATGCTTTTGCTCTGCCGCTAAATCTTCTATTTTTTTATCTTCTTTTCTAATTTTTGCGTATACATTTTCTCTTTCTTTATCTTCATTAAAGCCTTTTTTAAAAAGCTGTCTTAATTTCGTTACGGCCCATTCTACAAAAGTAACAACCTCTTTAATGGCAATAGCTAACATAACAACAAACATAAGTATTTCTGCTATAGAATATGTTGTTAATAGTTCTAACATAATATCCTCCTTCGACTTTTCGCTATTTTATATAAAACTCTATTAGTTAAAATAAAACAATTTAGTCCAAGCAATAAAAAAATAGGGATAGTCTTAAACTATCCCTATTATGTTTTTTATTTTTGTTTACCAATAATTCCTTCAATAGTAGTAATAACAAACTTTTCTATATCACCATAGTTATTTTGAATTGCGGAAGTCACTTTATCATTCATTAGATTCAAGGCTTGATTTTTAGCTTTTTCTAATGCTTTCTTTTGAGCCTCTAAAGTAAAGTCGCCATTCTTTTTTAAATCATCAACATATGTCTGTTGAACTGAATTAACTGCTGTAGCAATAATATCTGCTGCTTTCTTTAATTGTTCATTGTCAACTTTTTCATCTACATATTTTTTTGCAAAATATGTTAATACTGAAATAGCAACAGGTATAACAATAGATATAATTGTTTGTAAAATCATTAAAAATACTTCCATATTTACCTCCTTAATCAAGAAAACAATTAGGCTCTGTAGAGCCTAAAATAAATTTAGCTTCATTTATATCTCCATTTGTGATTAAAACATAAACACCAACACCGGGTTTATATTTTTTATCTGTACTACTATAAGCAACAATAGAAGAATCTTGATAGGTAACCTTATATTGATTACCTTCAATATTTTCTTCTATTATTCCATATATAGTTGTGTTAAAATTGCTTGTTTCTAATCTTCTATTAATTAAAATATCAATAGCATTTAGAATTGCCTCATTAATTTCTCTTTCTCTTTTCATAACATATTCTCCTTTTTTCTCTATGATTAAAATAAAAGTTAATATAATAATATTAATTTATCTTAACCAGCGGAGACAGGGTTGCTGCCATCCGCTATCTTCTTTTAGTAGAATATGCTTTTTGAGTTGCCATATTTTCTAATGAATTAAATGCTTTTTCAATTTCTTTTGCATTTGATACTCCAGGGAAGTCCGCATTTATAGTAACATTTTGGTCTATAATTAATTCATCATTTGAAACGCCTTGTTTCATAGATAATTGACTTTGAAGAGCAAAATCTTTTTTGATACTTTGCATATTACTATATAAAGTATCTATAATTTGTTGAGCAATTAAAGAAGATAAATCTAAACTTTGAGTATTTATTTCTCTAACGCTATCAACAATTTTCAGCATATTTGCAGTGTCTTCTTTATTAAGGACTAATTCTTTTTCATGTAACATAGCAATTTTACCTTCTGAAGAGTTCCAATCTCCAGTATATCCACCAGTATCAAAACCTGAAAATCTATTATAAAAAGTTTTTGCTGAAATCCAACCTGAATACTCAAATGGTTGAACATTACCTAACCCATGCGTATCACCAGCAAAAGGTAGCACAGAAAATTGAATTTTTACTGCTCCATCTTTTTCATCATATTTTAATACTTTTACTTTACTATGTAAAACGTTTTCTGTATAACCTTCATTTGCTTTATGTACCTTTACAATACTTTTTGCATTTTTACTTCTATCGCCTATTGCTTCTTTTTTCGTATTCCATAAATCAAATTCCACATGTTTTTTCCCATCACTATGGATTCCATTATTAGTCCATGAAACTTTATCCCCTTTTTCTATCTGATTGTTAACTGAAGCTTTTATTTTTGGAAGATGATTTTTAGTTTTCTTTATTTTTGTTGGAGAAGCTTTACCAGGGTTATTACCACCCCCACCGCCACCGCTAGGGCTCCCTGATGTAACATATCTAGTTGTAACTGTAATAGTTTTACCATTTAAAGCATCGATAGCATTCTTTAAGTCTTCTGCTTTATCAGTAGCATTTTTTAAAGAGCCATATAATTGTATAATTGGCTGTTTTACTGCATTTAAACTTTTTTCTAACGCTGATATACGTTTATCATCATTAACCGCTTTTTCATATGCTTCATAATTTTCTAAAACTTTTCCCCACTGTTTCTTAACTCCTTCTACTTTATCTTTGTGAGTATTAATAATTGTATTAACAGCTGGAATTTGAACATTAGCTTCATTTTTTAATTTTTCAAATCCATTTTTATACGCTACCATTGCATTATTACAATTTCTCCAGACTTCTGTAACGGCTTCTTCCATATGTTGAGAATCTTGAGTAACACCAGTATAGTATTCTTTAAAAGCACTACCTAATTTAGGTAAAGTATCTTTTATCCAGCGTTGCTTTTCATCATCAGATAGTTGTTGCCAAACTTTATCAGTTTTTCCTGACTGAACCATTGCAATTGTATATGCAGCTTCCGCATAATCATTCTGAGCCTGCAAATAATCATTATAAGCAGCATCATATTCTGTCTTCCAATTAGCATAATAATCTCCTACATGGTCTTGCATCCATGTTTCTATTTCTTGTTGAGATAAGGTATCTATATTTTCAAGACCTTCAGATTCAGCTTTAGCCTTTAAATCTGTTACTAATGAACTAATTAAACTTGCAGACTTCTCATATGTTGACATACGTTGGTCTTTTGTAATTTTATACCATTCATTATTAGCATCATTAAGTTCACTTCTTGCTTTATTTATATCATTATTATTAGCAGTGTATTGATAAGTATAATTACCTTGAGAGTTTCTTCTTAATCTTAAAGATGTTTTTTTATCTTGAGCCTCTTGTAAAGCAATTTGTTTCTTTAAAACGTTATATTTTGCTTTTGCTAATTTAAAATCATATTCACTTAAATATGCTTGATTTTTTAATTGCTTTTCTTGCTCATCTCTAAATTGTGCTAATTTTTCTTTTATTGCATCAGAAGATGCTTCATCAATATCCATATCAATAGATAAAGTAAAATCTTTTAAATTAAGGTCTTTTTCAATATTGTCATACCAATTATTAATATAATCTTTATCTAAAGACCAAAGTTTATTAGCCCAATCAAAACCTTTTCCATCAGTCATTTCGTTTTCAAAATCTTGAAAAGCTGCTTCAATAGAATATTTAAAAGCGTCTTGATATGCTTTTAATGAATTTAATGAGGCCTGTTGAGCATTGTTTTGTGCTGTTTCAGAATTTTTAATTGCTTCATCTCTTAAGCCTTCTAACTCTTCAATACTATTTTTAGTTGTCTGTAATTCTTGTTTTGCTTGTTTTTTTGCTTTTTTAGTTTTAGCATTTTTAACTTTTTCTTCTAATTTATCTCTTTCTTTTTGTTTTTTATCAATTTTCTTTTGATAATTATCTCCTATCTTATCCCATTTATCTTGTTCTTTATAATAGTATTTAGTTTGTTCAGCATACTCATTTCCTTGCTGAGTAGATAATTGTGCTTGTTCAGCTTTATTACTACTATGAATTAAATTTAATAAATCTGCATAATATTTAGTTTCATCTGTAATATTCTTTAATTTATTTTGTACGTCATCAAAATCTGATTTAAGTGAAGACATCCATTCTTTCATAGTGCTATAATAATTTTTTATAGCTTCTTGTATAGATTTTGCTGATTCAGCAGCTTTATCAGTATAATTTTTATAAGCATCCATTGCTGCTTGAGAGTCAGTACCATATGTTTTATCTTTTCCACCTTTAACAATCTTATTATAAGCTTTTTTTGCTTTTTCAGCATTTTTTATATAAGTTTGCATCTCTTTTGATTGAGTATAACTTAATCCTTTTGCAATATTAGTTTGCAATTTAGTAAAATAATCTGAATCAGATGCCATTGACTCTTTAAATTCTTGAAGATTTCTAATAGCCTCTCCAGTATCTACCCTAACAGTAACTTCAGCCTCAATAGCTTTAACATTATTTTCAACTTTTTGATAAATTAATTCTTGTTGCTTAGCTAAATTATCTCCGGCTTCCTGTAATGCTTCATTATATTTACCATAAGCATCTTCATAATCTTCAAATTCTTGCTTGGCTTTTTCATAAGTTTTCTCTTTTCCTGATGCTGCGGCCTTATTAACTTTAGCCTTTAATTTTTCCCATACTTGACGATGGTTCGATACTGTTCCATCTTCTCCAAAATTAGCTCCATAATGAATTAATTTACTACCTTGTCTATTAATATCTTTTTGAATTAATTTATCTTTTTGCTTATATAATTTTAATTGAGCATCAAGTATTTTATTTTCTTCTTTAATTCCTTGTATTTTAGTTAAACCATATGTATGCTCTATTAAAGTGTTTATTCTATCATAATGATTTTCTTGAATTTCTAATTGATTATTAATATTTTCTAATAAGTCAAATTCATCAGTTATTGGCTCTAAATCAGTACTATCTTTATCTTTGTCCTTATCTCCACTAGCACCTTTCCCCTTTTTAACATTACTAGCAGCAACATTAGATGCATTTAATTTAGCTCTTATACCTTGAGCTTCGCTAAAAGCTGTATTTGCAGCTTGTTGCTCACTTTCAGCTTTTGCCTTATATTCTTGAGCTAAATCACCTAAATCTTCTTTAGTTGCTTTTTCTATATCAGGAATTTCTGAAACAGTAGTTGTACTTCCTTCCGCTCCTTCATAATGAGGTACAATATTCTTTGTTTCAATTTTTCCATCTCCAGTTGCAGCTTCATTGTTGGCTTTTGCAACAGCAGCAAATTCTGCAGAATTTAAAGCAGCTGATTGATAAGCTTCAGCCCAGTTTGAAGCTAAAATACCACCGTTTTCTTGTGAAGAATCTGCTAATTTCTTTTGATTAGTAATTTCTGTTTCTTTTAACATTTTATTATTGTTAGCCTGAACATCTATTGCTTTTGCTAACAATTTATTTTTAGCATCTTCTATACCAATTTCGTTATTAGCTGCTTGTTGAGCTATTTCCGCCATACTTCCATATAAAGTTGCTTGAGCTGAATGATATTCTGCCTCTGTTTCTAATTTTGTAGCAGTTTCTTCTACTTTCGTTTTGATAGATTGTCTAGCTGCATCAACAGAAGATTGAATTGCTTCTTTATTTAATTTTACAGTTCCATCAGACATATACTGCATTTGCTGTAGAACGCCAGGAATTGCCTCACCAATAGCTGTAACGTCATCAGCGGCAACAATATAATCTTCACCAATTTTTTCAACTGCTTCATCTATATTATCTAACTGACCTGTTAAGCTAGTAAAATCTTGATGCCCTTCAGTTCTAATTTTTACAGATACGCTATAAGAATCATTTAATAAATCATCCATTTTATCAGTAAATTCTTGAGTATTAGCATCTATATTTACTGAAAAATCTTCTTGTCTATATTTTAAAAGAACTTCCTCTAAATTATCATAAGCTGTTGTATTAGCCTGAGAAATTTGAATATTCTCCATTTTATCTTGAACTTCATCAAGAGCATCATACCATGCTTGAGTACCAATAAGAGCAGTATTATTAACAATATTAATTTCATTTTCTAATTTTGGATAAATTTCACTTGCTGATTCTAATTGTTTCTGATATGACTTAAATTCATCTGAAATATTATCAGGAGTTAAGTCTCCAGATAAAGCTTGGCTCATTGCATCTTTTCCACCCGATACAACATCATCAATACCTTTTTCAAAAGTCTTTCTAATTGTATCCATACTAGAATCAATAATATATTCTGCTGCTTTATTTGCACTATCTGCATTATATATCTTTTCCCAATCTTTTTGATTGAAAACACTTAAATCAACATAAGACATTAAATTAGTATCATCTAATGCATTAACAATATCTTTATTTGTATTTTTTCTATGTTTAATTAACTTTTGAAAATCTTCATCTTGTTTTTGAGCTTCATTCCATCCATAATCTTCAACACCATAAGTTTTCTTAACGGCAGTTCCCATAGCCATTCTTTGAGATTCTCTATTTTGCTCTGCTTCATATTGAGCTTGAATGTCAGTAGAACCATAAGTATAAATATCACTTTTGAATCTATCTTCATAATAAGCTTTTGCATCTCCTGATGCCTCTGCTGCTTTTTTAATATACTCATTTTCTTTATAAGCATCAATAACTTTATTTTTATATTCTTCATAATCTTTACGATTATTCATTTCATCATCTACATCAGTTGTATTTGTAGCGAAAACACCAGCAGAATAATATTCACTTAAAGTTTCTAATTGTTCTCTATAAGCTTGAGTAGCTTCATCTAATTGTTGATATTGAGCACTTAAACTAGAATAAGTTTTAGTTGTTTGTTTACCTTCTTTTTCTAAGTCTTTTAAAGCTTTTTCTAATTGTTGCATTGCAACTACAGACTCTTCAGCATTTAAGTTTTCAAAATTCATTACAAAATCAGAAGCTCTACCATGGTCTACAATTTGCCCCCATTTATCCCAGCTAGTTTGTATTGCACTACCATAATCAGATAAAGTATCTTCTATTATACTAACAGCGTCAGATTCTTCTTGACTAGTAAAAGTCATTCCATAAGTATGCTCCCCTTCAGCACTAGCTGCATGATATGCTTCTCCAGTTACTGAAGTTACTGCATCTTCAACAATAGTATAACCTAAAGTACTTACGGCTCCTATTAATTCTTGTCCTACTGGACCCCAAAAACCCGCATTATCTTCACTTGCATCTTCTTGATTTTGTAAAGATACATTTCTTGCTGCTGCTTCATAACTTGATATTAAACTAGTAGCATCAGTATTTTGAACTTGTAATCTAGTTGATAATACTTCCTTTAATTTTTCATTAAATAAAGAATAATTATCTATAACACCTAATAAAGCAGTTCCTTCATCTCCTAATTTATCAATTAAATTTTGAGAGGCTGTAATTAATTCACTTTTTCCCTCACCGGTTTCTTTATATTTATTATAGGCTTCATTATATGCTTTTGCATTTTCAGAAATAGCATCTTTTTCATCTTTTAAAGCTTGATTTCCTTCTATAATTCTATTATTAGTTTCAATTTTTTCTTGTCTTGCTTCTGAAGCTCTTCTTGTCAAAATAGAATAAGCAGTAACTAAAGTTAAAATTGCTGTAACAACAGCCACTATAACATTTGCATTCATTGCTGTATTTAAAGCTGTTTGTGCAATAGTAGCTCCTTTAGCAGACGGAATAAATTTTAAAATCGCTGCATTTAAAAATTCTTGCGCAGTTGCTCCAATACTTGTTTGACCAATACTAATCGCTTGTATAGCATTTAATGATGTATAAGCACTATATAACATTGGTAAAATAAAGGCTAATTGAGTAAAAATTTGTAATATTTTTTCTCCACCAGATATGTCTTTATTAAAAACAGTATCTAAAATACTATTTACACCACCAAGAGTCATTGCAAGAGAAGATGCAGCTCCTATCATCCCTTGAATATTTTGTGTTTTTGCCTGGTCTTCTTTTCTATTATTTACATTTTGTTTTACTCTATTTTCAGCATCAGCTTGTTGCTCTTTCCATTCTGCTTCTTGTTTGTCTTGTTTTACAATTTCTTTTGCTAATTCCAATCTTTCTTTATTTCGATTAACTATAACTTCCGCAGTGGCTTTACTATCTTTACTATATCCAGCTTGTACTTTTAATTCTTGAATTTGTTTTTCTGTTAATTTATTACCTTTGTTTTTTAATATGTTTGCTGCTTCTAATCTTTTTTCTTGTTTTTTTAAAAATGTATCGCCTGCTAATTCTACATTTGCACCAGGTGTATTTTTTGCATTTTGATATTCTTGATAAGCATCACCCTGCTGAAAAGCAAATAAAGTATTACTTTCTTTTTTAGAAATAGCTTGTTGTTCTTTTAAAATTGCTAACTTCTTTTCTAAAATTCCAACCTCTTGTTGTTGGGCTACTAATGAATTATATTCTTCTTCCGTTAAACTTTTTCTAATTGAATCTATTTCTTTAGCAATTGCAGCTTCTTTTTCAAAAGCACTAATATTGCCGGCTTGATTTGCTGTTAATTGTTGTGTATTCCCATTGGTATCTGTTGCTTGCCATTTTCCATTTGAAAATTCAGGGGTTCCATTTATATTTTTTAAATTTTGTCCTGCTAAATAAGTTTCTTTTTTCCCTTGAACAACAGCTTGATTATAATCATCTAATCTTTTATTTTCAAAATGTTTTAATAACCCTTTTCCAATTTGATTTTTAAATAAATTAGCTATAATAGTCATATAGCCAATCATAGATTTAAAACCGCCGCCCATTCCATTTGTAAATTGAGTTACAATAGTCATTAATTCTGTTAATCCATCTACTAGATTATTAACTTCTTGACCATCACCAATTAAAGCCCTATAAAAAGCTTCAGTTTGAGTTGAAAGTCGTTGCTGTTTAGCAGCCATACTTTCCATATAAGTATTTTGTTGCTGTTGTAATGTACCTAAAGAGTTTTTAGAAACTTCTAATTCTTTATTATATTGATTCCAATTTTCAAAAAGAGCAAATAAGTTATTGTACTGTCTCTTACCGGCCATAGCAATTGCAGCAGCCTGCTTCTGCTCTCTAGTCCATCCTTGCCATTTTTGACCAACCTCTTCAATTACGTCTCCCATATCACGCATTGAACCAGTTTCATCTAAAATACTAACACCCATTGATTGCATTTGAGAAGTAATATCCCCGAGAGATACTCCAAATTCATCTGTGCCATCTGCTTCTAAATCACCCATACGAGCATAAATTGTTTTTAAAGCAGTACCAACTGTTTCAGGTGCTTGTCTTGTAGAAATAATAGTTGAAATTTGTGCGTTCAAACTATCTACATCTACACCCATTGCATTAGCTGAAGATGCTACTTTAGACATAGCAGTTGATAATTCTTCCAAGTCTGAAGCTGAATCTGCAGCCACTGCTGCCAATTTATCTACATATTTTTCAGTATCTTGTGCTTGTACTTTATAACCATTCCATACAGCAGTTAATTCTTCTGATGTAGTAGAGGTAGATTGACCCGTAACATTTGCGGTTTTTAAAGTTGTTTCAGTTCTAGCTTTAACTTCATCATTCTGCAAGCCTTGCTGATAATAAATTAAAGATGCTTCAGTATAATCTCTTGTACTTTTACCTAAGCTTTTTGCTGCTTTATTTGCCTCTACTGAAAAATCTTTCATACTATCAGCTGACTTATTAGTTACAATACGAATATCATTTAATGATTTATCTAATTTTTCAATATAAGCATAAGCTTCTCTTACAGATTGAGTTATTGTATTAAAAACTCCAGATGCGATACCCCATTTTACAGTATTTGCCATAGTTGTAGCCATCTGGTCTAATAAAGTATTACTCTCTTTTATTTGAATTTTAGTATTTAGAATACTACTCCCTAATGTTGCAAAACTATTTTGACCTACTGACCCCGCAGAATAAAGTCCAGTTCTTAATTGCTGCATAGAAATGCCTGCTTGATTTAATCCTTGAGTAAATTTACCAATATTAATTTGTCCAAAATCATAATTAAAAGATTCTCTTAATATTGTCCCTACTTGTTG
>ERZ860710.686-NODE-686-length-20739-cov-6.945852_pt1 | contig 20739 bp, 19 predicted proteins | sample MGYA00509974_ERZ860710 | MGnify/ENA primary metagenome ERZ860710 (study PRJEB30046, sample SAMN00715261) | human gut metagenome | study: EMG produced TPA metagenomics assembly of the A metagenome-wide association study of gut microbiota in type 2...
TCCCTGATAGGTATCGGGTGTCCACATGTGGAAGGGTACGAGACTCAGCTTGAAGCCCAGTCCGGCAAAGAAGAACACCATTGCCATTACCTGAAGCGGGGTTCCGGTCAGGGCTGTGGTGATATCGGCAAAGTAGGTGGTACCAGTTGTACCATATACCATGGAGATACCATAAAGCATCAGGGCAGAAGAGAACATGGAGTTCAGGATAAATTTGGCTCCAGCTTCTGCACTGTGATGACGGTATTTGTCGAAAGCCACCAGACAGGCCATCGGGATACTGGCCAGTTCCAGGCCTACGTAGAACAGGATGAAGCTGCCTGCGCTGACCATGAAATACATACCCAGCAGCGTGCTGAGTGTCAGCATATAGAATTCTCCGGCTTTGTGACGGGTATCTTCGCGTGAGAGCCATTCACCTGACTGCAGGAATACGAGCAGCGTGCCGGCAGTCAGTATGGTTTTTACAACAGATGCCATTTGGCTGGCATGATACATTCCTCCAAAGGCTTCTCCGCTGGCGGGTACAATGTTTAAAGCCAGTTGTACGACCATCAGTGTGCAGGCAAGAGTTTGAAGCGGCTTGTGATTAGGCGTTTTCAGTATCAAGTCTGCCAACAGCATGAAGAGGATAATGGCGACCAGGCTTATTTCAGCCTGCATGGTTAATAATTCGCTCATATAATTTCTTTTAGTTTATTCAGGTTATCGGATAAGTTGGCTGATAATAGGTTCTACGCTTCCGCTGATGACATTGCTGACCCAGTAAGGAGCGAGTCCCAGTCCGGCTACAGCTATAATCAGGCAGATTACGGCAAAGCGTTCGTCCCAGGTAGCGTCGGTCAGTTTCAGGTGTTCCGGATTCTGACAAGTGCCATACAGGATTTTTCCTACTACACGCAGGATGTACACGGCCGTGATGACAATACTCATCGTGGCGATGATGGTACAAGTGCGGTGGAACAGGTCCGGATTCTGGAATGAACCTACGAATACGGTCATTTCAGCCACGAAACCGCTCAGACCAGGCAGACCTAAGTTGGCCAGACCGGCAATGACATAACCTACGGCCAGGAAAGGCATGATTTTCATCAGTCCGCTCAGCTGGCGGATGTCACGGGTGTGTGTACGACCGTAAATCATACCGATAAGGGCAAAGAACAAGGCGGTCATCAAGCCGTGGCTCAACATCTGCAGGATGGCGCCGGTAGCACTTACACGCGTCATCATCAGCAGAGCGAACAATACCAGTCCGCAGTGGCTTACAGAAGAGTAGGCGTTGATGTATTTCAAGTCCGTTTGCACGATGGCCGAGTAAGCCCCGTAAACGACGCTGATGCCCGTGAGGATGATGAATATCCATGAAAGTTCTTTAGCGGCCTCCGGCATCAGGTGGATGGCTACCCGGAAACACCCGTAACCACCCAGTTTCATCAATACCCCGGCATGGAGCATGGAGACTGCCGTGGGGGCAGAGGCGTGACCGTCGGGTGACCATGTATGAAACGGGAATAACGCGCCGAGGACCCCGAACCCGGTGAATACCAACGGGAAGAACCAGCGTTGCAGGCTTTCGGGCATGGCGTGAGCTTGCGCGATTTCCTGCAAGTTCATCGTGAACGCTCCCGTCGTCGAGGAGTGAAAGTAGATACCAAGAATCCCCACGAGTAGTAGGGCAGAGCCGCCCATCAGCATCAACGTTAGTTTCATGGCAGCGTATTCCTTGCGTCCCGAGCCCCATACGCCAATCAGCAGGTACATCGGGATGAGCGCTACCTCGTAGAACATGAACATGGTGAACAGGTCGGTAGAGATAAAGAAACCGAACACACCCATCGACAGCAGGGTGAACCACAGGAAATATTCTTTGGTCAGCGGTTGCAGACGCCAGGAAGCGAATGTACCCGTAAACACGATAATGGCCGAGAGCAGCAGCATGGCTACCGAGATGCCGTCCACCCCTACGGAATAGTGGATGTTGAGGGCGGGATACCAGGCTACATCGGCACGGAACAGCATTTCATCCGTAGCGCCGCCGTGACGGGCTTGCAGGTAGACGACGGTCAGTCCGACGGCTGCAACGAGCAATGCCGAAGCGCCGGCTACCATCACCGCACGTATCTGTGCGATATTACGGCTGAGCCAGAGGCCCAACAGCATCAGCAAGGGGATGAGTACGAATATGGATAAGAAATTCATCTTTATAATATGGTATTAATTGTTATTGTTCTATATGGTTGATACATCACTATCAATTTCCGTTTCTCGTTTACAGCAACAGCAGCAGTATCAGTGCAAGCGTACCCAGCAGGAATACGAAGGTGTATTGCTGGATGCGTCCGCTTTGCAGGCCGCGTATCTCGTCGCTGGTGGCATTGGCGCCCCAGGCAAGGAAATCGAAGAAGCCGTCCACCACATGACGGTCCCACCAGGCAATGGGGCGGCTGATGCAGCCGAAGATGATGCGGTGGGTGATGAACTGGTAGATCGATGTAGAAGCGGTGATAGGCTGCCGTCCACAAGCCGTTGAAGCGGCGGGCAAGCGCATCGGCAACCGGCTGTTTTTCGCCTTTATACATATAAGTGGCCACGGCTATGGAGATAACCGCAATGGCAATGCTTGTTCCTGCCACGCCCCAGTCGAGGTGGATGGTATAGGCTTCGCCGTTGGAGCTGACGAAGTGGCCGAAAGGAATGAATCCGGCAACTATCGTAACTGCGGCAAGGAACATCAGGGGAACGGTCATGGCAAGGGGCGACTCGTGAGGCGTGTGCTGATGGCTGTGGCTTTCATCGCTTGCCGACTTCTGCCCCGGCTCCGAGCTGCCCCAGAAAATGCCGTAATACAGTCTGAACATATAGAATGCGGTCATGGCGGCAATCACCGTCATAATCCAACCCATGACGGGGCTGAACCGGAAGCAGGCCGTCAGTATCTCGTCCTTGGAGAAGAATCCGGAGAACGGGGGAATGCCGGCAATGGCAAGGCAGGCTATCAGGAAGGTGATGTGCGTAACCGGCATGTATTTGCGCAAGCCGCCCATGGCGGACATCTCGTTGCTGTGCACCGCATGGATGATGCTTCCTGCACCGAGGAACAGCAACGCCTTGAACATGGCGTGCGTAAACAAGTGGAACATGCCTGCCATATAACCCAGTCCGCCTTCGTGCGGGTCTGTGGATGTACATACGCCGAGCGCTACCATCATAAAGCCTATCTGCGAGATGGTGGAGAAGGCGAGTACACGCTTGATGTCACTCTGCACACAAGCCACGCTGGCGGCATAGAATGCGGTGAATGCGCCTACATAGGCCACGAGGTGCAGCACGTGGGGCGCATAGTCGATGAACAGCGGGAACATGCGTGCCACCAAGTATACGCCTGCCACCACCATCGTAGCGGCATGAATCAGTGCGCTCACCGGAGTAGGACCTTCCATGGCATCGGGCAGCCAGATGTGCAGCGGGAACATGGCGCTCTTGCCGGCTCCGCCGATGAACATCAGTCCCAGCGCCAGCGGAATCATGGCAGCGCCGCCTTTCAGCAATGCCATTTCATTGGGCTGGAAGGTGTAGGTTCCGGCATAGTAACCGTAAACCAGGATACCGATAAGGAAGCCCAGGTCGGCAAAGCGGGTCACGATAAACGCTTTCTTGCTGGCGGCGATTGCTGCGGGTTTCGTGTAGTAGAAGCCTATCAGCAGGTAGGAAGACACACCCACCAGCTCCCAGAACAGATACATCTGGAAGATATTGGTTGCCACCACCAGTCCGAGCATGGACATCGTAAACAGCGAGAGGAAAGCGTAGTAGCGTTGGAAGCCGCGTTCGCCTTTCATATAGCCGAAAGAGTAGAGGTGCACCATGAACGATACGGTACTTATGACAATCAGCATCATCACCGATATGGGGTCGAGCAGGATGCCCAGGTCAATGCTGAGTGTCGGCGTGAACGGCAGCCATGTACAGTTGTAAGGCATCAGTGTGGCAAATGTGCCGTCTGCCAGCCGCGGGGCGGTGAAATAGTGTATTGCGGTGAGGTAGGAGAGTACCGCCACTGCACCCAGCACAGCCGTGCCGATGAGTCCGGCAGTGCGGTGCGACATCCATTTGCCGCCCAGTCCCAACACCAGGAACGAGAGCAAAGGAAGGAGAAGGATTAGAATCGTATATTCCATAATTATTGAATTGAGAATTGAAAATGGAGAATTGAGAAATGCTGCTCAGTCTCTCTTTTTGTTTTTGTTGAATGGCTCATTATGCAGGCGGTCTGCACAACTCTATGCAGGGTGTCTGCACAGTGCTATGCAGGACATCTGCACAGGCTTATGCAGGATGCCTGCACAGGCATCTACCATTTGAGTTCGTCCAGCTTGTTCACCTGTATGCTGCGGATATTGCGATAGATGTTAATCATGATGGCAATGGCCACGGCCGTTTCGGCTGCCGAGATGGCAATGGAGAACAGGGAGAAGAAGTAACCTTCCAGTCCGCCGGGAAACAGGAAACGGTTGAATACCGCGAAGTTGATGTCCGTAGCATTCAGTATCAACTCAATTGAAATCAGTATCGCCAACGTATTGCGGCGGGTAAAGAACCCGTAGATGCCGGCGAAGAACATGATAGCCGAGACTATCAGGTAATATTCCATGTGTATCATAAATCTTATCTTTTACGTGCTATTAACAATCCGCCTACGATACATGCCAGCAGCAGGATGCTGACGGCCTCGAAGGGCAATAGGTAACCGTATTTGTCGCCGCTCAGCATGTGGTGGCCGATGGTCTTGATGTTGACTTCGAGCGGTTCGATGTCTGTGGTGGCGATGAACTTATGTTTCAGGGTTATGAACAGTACGATGACGGCTCCTGCCACGGTAGCGCCCAGTCCGGCAAGGAACTTGCTGCGTTTCAGCTTGGCCGCCATGTCGCCTTCGCCGCTGGTGAGCAGAATGGAGAAGACATAGAGCACGACGATACCGCCTGCATAGACCATAATCTGTACCGAACCGAGGAACGTATATCCCAGCAGGAAGTAGATGCCTGCCGTGCCGAAAAGCACGAACAGCAGGTATGTGGCCGAACGTACCATGCGTCTGGTGGTTACCGTCAGTATGGAGAATACGCTGATGAAGGCCGCAAGGAAGTAAAATACTATTGTTTCAAGATTAAATTCCATGTTATTGATTACTAATTATGAATGACTGATTACTTCGCTGCTTCAGGCTGGGGAGCGGCGGGTTTCTTCTTCTCTTCTACGTGACTGCCCGGATGGTTCAGCGTCAGTACCAGTTTGCTGCGGTCGAATACGGCATGCTCGAAGTCCTGGTCGAACGTAATGGCATCGTGCGGGCAGGCATTGACGCAAAGCTGGCAGAATATGCACGAACCGAGGTCGTATTCGTACTTCGCCAATATCTTCTTTTTCTTGCCGTCTTCCGTTTCTATCGTCTGGCTCGTCACCTTGATGGTGTCGTTGGGACAAGCCGTCTGGCACAAGCCGCAGGCCACGCAATGGTGTTCGTTCTTCTCGTTGTGGGGCATTGTCAGCGTGCCGCGGAAACGTTCGGAGAGTTTCAGCGTCTTCCGGTTTTCCGGATACTGTTCGGTAGTCTTCTTCCGCCAGAAAACGGTCATGGTGGTTTTCATGCCCGTCAGCAGGGAAGTGATACCGTGTATGAGGCTGCCTATGTAAGAATTATGTTCTTTTTCTTTCATTGTTGTAATTATTATTTAGTGTTGCCCGAAAGGAAATATTGCTCCGGTGCTGTGCCGGCTTAGAAATGCAATTCAAATACTACGATTAATACCATTAGAATCAGGTTCACCATGCTGATGGGAACCAGATATTTCCATTCGAGGTTCAGAATCTGGTCGATACGCAGACGCGGGAATGTCCATTTAATCCACATCAGCAGGAACACCACGAAGAATGCCTTGCCGAAGAACCATACAAAGCCCGGAATGTAGTCCATTACAGCGTTGAAGCCGTCCAGGCCGACGATGTGCAACGGCATCCAGCCGCCGAGGAAGATCGTGGAGGCTACACCCGCGATGATGAACAGATTGACGAATTCGGCCACGTAGAACAGACCGAAATGCATACCCGAATACTCGGTGTGGTAACCGGCCGTCAGCTCCGATTCGGCTTCGGGAAGGTCGAACGGCCCCCGGTTCACCTCGGCGTTGCCGGCGATCAGATAAATCACGAAAGCGATCATGGCCGGGATGTGCCCCTTGAAGATGAACCAGCCGTCGGCCTGTCGGGCGACGATCTCGGAGAACTGCATCGTATCGGTCAGTACGATGATCGTGAGGATCGAGAGTCCGATCGAAAGCTCATATGAAATCATCTGCGCACCGCTTCGCATGGCGCCGATGAGCGAGTACTTGTTGTTGCTGCTCCACCCTGCCAGCAGGATGCCCACGATACCGATCGACGAGGCGGCCATCATGAAGAAGACGCCCACGTTGAAGTCCAAAATCTCCATACCCTTATTGAAAGGCAGGCAGGAGAACGCCAGTACCGAGGCGAGGATGACGATGTACGGTGCGAGGTTGTAGAGGAACTTGTCCGAGCGCCGGATCGTGATGATCTCCTTGGTGAGCATTTTGAATACGTCGGCGAAGACCTGGAGAGTACCCCAGGGCCCGACGCGCATGGGACCCAGACGGCATTGGAACGCAGCGCAGACCTTGCGTTCCATGAAGATCATCAGGATCGCCACCACTACGTACATCAACAGGATGCAGAGCCCGACGATCACGCATTCGATGAAAATCGCCAGTCCGAGCGGCATGAAAGAAGTGAGCAGTTCATGTACCCAACTTGTTACTATGCTGAAATCAAACATATTGATCTGTTTTATCTGATCTGTTAATTTAACGGTCTATATCCGGAACCACGTAGTCGAGCGTACCTCCGATGGCAATCAGGTCGGCGATCTTCGCACCCCGCGTAATGGTGTCCATACACGAAACGAGCGGCAGGCCCGTCGAACGGAATTTCAGGCGGTACGGCGATTTGTCGCCCCGGCTTTCGAGATAGACGCCGAATTCTCCGCGGCTGCCTTCTACGGCTGCATAGTAACTTCCTTCGGGAACACGTATTACGGGTTTCATCTTAAGTTGATATTCACCCTCGGGGATATTGTCGATAAGCTGCTCGATGATGCGCAGGCTTTCCAGGATCTCCTCCATGCGGACCATATAGCGGGCGAAGCAGTCGCCCTCGGTGAAGAGTACCTCACGGAAATCCACTTTGCCGTACATGGCATAGGGATGCCGCTTGCGCACGTCGCAGGCCCAGCCCGATGCACGGCCCGTGCCGCCCGTAGCACCGAACGAAACGGCGTCTTCGCGCGTCAGCACGCCCGTGCCTTTGAGTCGTTGCTGGGCGATGACGTTGCCGGTGAAGATTTCGTGATACTCCTTCAGGACGGGACGCAGGTATTTGATCAGTTCTTTGACCTTTTTTACGAACTCCGGATGGATGTCCGCCTGTACGCCGCCGATGGTGTTGTAGGCCTGGATCAGGCGTCCGCCAGTGGTTTGTTCGAGGATGTCGAGCACCTTCTCGCGGTCGCGGAAACCGTAGAAGAAGGCCGTCAGCGCACCCATATCCATACAGAGACAGGAGAAGAAGAGCAGGTGCGAATCGATACGCTGCAATTCGTCCATGATGGTGCGGATGTACTGTACGCGTTCCGACACCTCCACGCCGAGTCCCTTCTCGATGCACATGCAGAGCGCATGGCGGTTCTGCGAAGCGCCGAGGTAATCCAGACGGTCGGTAAGAGCGAGCGTTTGGGGATAGGTCAGGCTTTCGCACAGCTTTTCGATGCCCCGGTGGATGTAGCCGCAGTGTACGTCGAGCTTTTTGATGATTTCGCCTTCGAGCGATACGCGGAAGCGGAGCACGCCGTGCGTGGCCGGGTGCTGAGGACCGATGTTGATGACGTACTCGTCCTCCTCGAAGAGCACGTTGCGGCGGCGGATGATGCTGCCGTCGGGCTGGAGCTCGTAGCTCGGCGAACTGTCGTGCGCCACTTCGTTGGTCATACGGAGCGGATTGGTTTCCCCGCTCTGGTCGTAGTCCTTGCGGAGCGGATACCCCACCCAGTCGTCGCGCAGGTAGAGGCGCCGCATGTCGGGATGGTTGATGAAGCCGATACCGAAGAAGTCGAACACTTCGCGCTCGTTCAACTCGGCCCCCTTCCAGATGTCGCTGACCGTCGGCAAACCGCATTGCTCGCGGCTCGGGGTGAGGACTTTCAGTACGACGTTTTCTCCCGTCGCGGTCGATTCGAGGTGATAGACGGCACCCAGCCCCTCTTCGCCCCAGTCCATACCCGTCAGGCTGCGCAGAAAATCGAAGCGCAGCGCCGGATCGTCGTGCAGATACCGGGCCAGATCGTGGAACTGTTCGACCGGGATGGTGAACATCCCGTCGCCGGCCTCCGTATAGACGGCCCCGGGTACTTTTGCCGTAATTATCTCTTGCAGGTTCATACGTTTTTCTTCTCTTCGGGTTCCACATTCAGTTCGGGACGCTCCGCTGTGAGGTCCTCGCGGAGTCGTTTTTCGTACTCTTTCTTGTCGATCTGCCGATTGACGTCGCCGAAGAATTTTTGTAGCTTGACTTTACGCTGCAGCTGCATCATACCGTAAAGCATCGCTTCGGGACGGGGCGGACAGCCGGGGATATAGACATCGACGGGCAGGATCTTGTCCACGCCGTTCACTACGTGATAGGATTTCTTGAACGGGCCGCCGCTTACGGCGCAGCTTCCCGTAGCGATCACATACTTGGGGTCGGCCATCTGGTCGTACAGACGGCGCAGCACCGGTGCCATCTTGTGCGTGATCGTGCCGGCGACCATGATGAAGTCGGCCTGGCGCGGGCTGGCACGGGCTACTTCAAACCCGAAGCGGGCAAAATCGTAGCGTGCGGCACCGACCGCCATAAATTCGATACCGCAACAGCTCGTGGCGAACGTAAGCGGCCAGAGGCTGTTGCTGCGGCCCCAGTTGATAACTTCGTCCAGGCAGCCCATGACGACGTTCGTGCCGTTGGCACGCAACTCCTCGATCATCTTCTCGAGGTATTCGTTGTCGGTGAAATCTTCGTATTTCATCGACTTGATTTTCGGTTTTCTTACTTCCATTCCAAGGCTCCTTTCCGCCAGGCGTAGGCCAGGCCAAACGTAAGTATCAACAGGAAGAACAGGGCGCTGACAAGGCCGAAGACGCCGATCTCCTGCACCACGACGGCCCACGCGAAGAGGAATACCGTTTCGACGTCGAACATCAGGAACAGGATCGCAAAGAGGTAGTACCCTACTTTGAACTGCATCCACGACTTGCCGCGCGTGGGAATGCCGCACTCGTACGCCTCGCCTTTCTGCGGGTTGTACGAACGGGGCGAGATCGCGCGGGCCACTCCCAGAGCGATCGCCACCAGTCCGATGGCGGTCAGGATTACGACCATTAGTAGTACGAAATACATATACTGTAAAGAGTTGTTTTTTTCGGGCAAATTCGGTTAAACAAGAGTGGTGCGCCTCTTCGGTCGGAAGATGCGCATGGGGGCAATCGAAGCGGTCAAATCCGGATTTTGCCCAGCGAAAAGACGTAGTAATCCACCGCGTCGGGATGGGGATTCGCCGGACGATTGCTGCAAGGGAGCGGACTTTTTTCCGAAGGCCGGAGAGAAGGAGTCGCTGATGCGAGTTGTCTGCAGTTTATATGCAGCATCGGTGCGATGACCTCGCTTACGGTTTCGGACGCGATGAACGAATGGTGGAAATAGTGCAGGCCGCTCTTTTCCTGAGGCGGAACGTGCTGCGTCAGGCTGCCGACGGAATCGCCGCCGGAGGCGTATTGCACCGGAAGTTGCTGGCGGCAGAGCGTTCCTGTCGTCAGTACCAGCAAGGCGAATAAAAAGTATCCGATTTTCCCGGTCATTCCGATTCTTTTTTCCGGCCACAAAGATAACCTTTTTCCTGTTAGATGTTCTCTTTTGTCCGGCGGAAAAGTCTCGGATTGGATAATTTTGATCTCGAATTGACGAATTTTCCGTTCCTGTAACGCGTTACGGTGAACGGTCGAAAACGGGTGATATTCGGAAAAGCGGTTTCCTGAAGCTGCGGCTATGCAGCTTGGTCACTTTTCGAGGTTTTGTACGATGATGTACGGATATCGGATGCAAAGCCTGTTTTTGAAATTTCGGGATTACGGATAAAAATAGCGCTGCAAAGTCGGGTTGCAGCGCTATTTTTCGATTGAATGCAGGCGGCTACGACGCCGGATGTTCCGCCGACCGGTATTCGTTGGGGGTAAGGCCTGTGATTTTCTTGAACAGACGGGTAAAGTGCTGCGGATATTGGAAGCCGAGTTCGTAGGCGACCTGTCCGATCGTCTTGTCGGGTGCCAGAATCCGTTCCTTGGCCGTGGCGATCAACTTGAGTTGGATGTACTCCTGGGCCGATTTGCCGGTTTCCTTCTTGATCAGATCGCCGAAATAGTTCGGGGAAAGGCACAATTCTCCGGCGCACCATTTTACCGAAGGCAGCCCTTCGCGCTGGGCGCGATCCCCCGCAAAATAGTCGTCGAGCAGCCGTTCGAACCGGGCCAGAATGTCATGATTGACGTTCGAACGGGTGATGAACTGCCGCTCGTAGAAGCGCAGACAGTAGTCGAGCAGCATTTCGATGTTGATGGCGATGAGCCGTTTGCTGTGGCGGTCGATAGCGTGTTCCAGCTCCTGCCGGATCTTGAGGAAGCAGCCGACGACCATTTCGCGCTCTCGCTCCGAGAGGTGCAGCGCCTCGTTCACTTCATACGAGAAGAATGAATATTCACGGATGTTGCGTCCGAGCGAGGTGCCGCGAACCAGGTCGGGATGGAAGACCAACGCCCACCCTTTCGGCTGATAGACTTCGCCATTGTCTTCGATGCCGATAACCTGCCCCGGCGCCAGACAGACCAATGTTCCTTCCTGATAGTCGTAATGCTGACGCCCGTAGAGCAGGTCGCCGCACTTCACTTCTTTCAGAAAGATGGCGTAGAAGCCGAAAATATGACGGACGTGCTTCATCGGATGCGCTTTCGAGAGATCGATCACGCTGACCAGCGGATGCAGGGTTTCGACACCCAGCAGGTCGTTGTATTCGAAGACGTTTTCGATATAGTGGATTCCCTTTTCCATAGTCGGTTCGTTTTTTTGCATGGAAGCGATGCTGTTTCAGGTTGCCGAGCGGAGTCTGCGGTTCTGTCGCTTGTTCGAAACGAAGAACGTGAACGGCAAAATCCGATTCTTCCGTGTTCGTCCGGGACGCATCCTTACTATTGCAAGGATAGTGAAAGGCAGGCGGCAAGCCAAATTTAACGTTCTGTTTTCCTCCTCCTTGCATAGCAGAGTTCACCAGTGTCCTCTGCGTATGCTTCGAGCGTCGGTCGTTCGAGCTTGTCCGAGCCGCATCTTCTCTTCTGCAAAGATAGTGAAAGCCGAGAAGAAAACGGGAGCTTGTTCACAGTTTTCCGAGGCGTGTCCTATCTTCTGCAAAGATAAGCGCTTTATTCGCTTCCCGGACGCTTCGTCCGGCAAAAACCGTAATTTTGGTAAGAAGCTCCGTAATCTGTGTCAGGGAACGATCGACCAGCCCCGAATTACGGGTGCGGAATCTGTAATTCGGGTAATTTCTCCGGTAATTTGTTTCCTCTTTTTTCGTGCGGAATATCCTATTTTTGCAAAAACGAGGAGAGGAAAATTCGAGTCCCGTCGTTCGAAAAATCGGGATGTTCGAAAAAATCCGCTTCGGGACGAAAATAAACAGTTAAATTTAATAGGTATGAAGACGAATTTGAATTACGACATGTTCGTTCCGACGCGAACGTTGTTCGGTGCTGGAACTCTGAACGAATTGCACGCCCAGCCGATGCCGGGCCGCAAGGCGTTGTTGGTTATTTCCAACGGACGTTCTACCCGGGCCAACAGTTATTTGTCACGCACGGAAGAGCAGCTTCGTATGGCCGGAGTGGAAACGGTATTGTTCGATCGCGTAGAGGCCAATCCGTTAAAATCGACCGTTATGGCGGGAGGTGCCATGGCTCGTGAAAACGGATGCGATATGATCGTCGCTCTGGGCGGCGGCAGCGTGATGGACGCTGCGAAGGCTATTGCGGTCGTTGCGTCCAACGGCGGAGATTATTGGGATTATATTCCTTGTGGAACGGGTAAGGGCAAGGCAGTTGCCGAGACGCCGCTGCCGATCGTGGCGATCACCACCACGGCCGGTACAGGTTCCGAAACCGATGCGGGGTGCGTGATTACCAATGCCGAAACCCACGAAAAGACGGGCTTCGTACATCCGGGGCTGTTTCCAGTGCTCGCCGTCGTCGATCCGGAGCTGATGCTTACCGTTCCGCCGAAATTCACGGCTTTCCAGGGGTTCGATGCGCTGTTTCATTCGACCGAGGCCTATATCTCCAATGCCGCCAATCTGATGAGCGACATGTACGTGCTCAACGCTATTGAGAATGTGGCCCGCTACCTGCCTCGTGCCGTGGCCGACGGCAGCGACCTCGAGGCCCGCACCCGTGTAGCGTGGGGCAATACCCTTTCGGGTTCGGTGATGTGCGTGGGGCGCTGCACGAGCGAACATTCGCTCGAACATGCGATGTCGGCCTACCACCAGGAGCTGCCGCACGGCGCCGGCCTGATTATGATTTCGAAAGCCTACTACGCCCATTTCATCGAACGGCACGTTTGCGACGAGCGTTTCGTGGCGATGGCCCGTGCGCTGGGCGTGGAAGATGCCCGGGAGCCGATGGATTTCATTCGGGCGCTCGAGGCTCTGCAGCGGGCGTGCGGTGTGGCGGATTTGCGGATGTCCGATTACGGTATTTCGCCCGACGAATTTCCGGCGATGGTCCGCAATGCCAGGGAAACGATGGGCTTCCTGTTTCCGTTCGACCGGGAGCCGCTTTCGGACGAGGAGTGCGAAGCCATTTACAGGGCGTCGTATCGGTAAGGGGTTGGTTCCGGATCGGGCCTCGGTCGGAAAATGCAGCCCGGGGTTCGTTGAGAGGGATGATTCACACGATCGAGATATTCACGAATAAAATTTAACGATTATGAGCAAAAAAGTATTGATCCTTTCGTCCAGTCCCCGCCGAGGCGGGAATTCGGACACGTTGTGCGACGAATTTCTGCGCGGAGCGCAGGAGGCCGGACACGAAGTCGAAAAGATTTTTCTGAAAGATAAAACCATTCACTATTGCACGGGCTGCGGCGTATGCAACGAAGGCAAGCCCTGTCCGCAGAAAGACGATGCGCCGGAGATCGTACGGAAAATGGTCGCGGCCGACGTGATCGTGCTGGCTACGCCGGTCTATTTCTACACCATGTCGGCCCAGATGAAGACGCTGATCGACCGCTGCTGCGCCGGATATCTGGAAATCCGCGACAAGGAGTTCTATTTTATCGTCGCGGCCGCCGAAACCAGCGTTGCGGCTATGGAACGTACGATCGACGGTTTTCGGGGATTCCTCGACTGTCTGGACAATCCGCAGGAGAAGGGTGTCGTCTATGGTGTCGGGGCCTGGCACAAGGGGGATATCCAAGGAAAACCGGCTATGAAACAAGCCTATGAAATGGGGCGTAACATTTAATCGTCCGGTCCGATGAAAGTACGGTTATCTATATTGGCGGCCTTCGTGACGATATTGTCGTTCGGTTGTTGCCAAGCACAAAGTACGAATGTTCTGAATATGAAAAACGAAACGATTTTTCCGCAGATCTTCCCGCAGGGCGATAGACTGCCCGAAGAATTCTCCCGCTATTTTACGGGGCAGGCTTATCTGGCTTCGATAAGTAACAACGAGGCATTGGGAACGCATATTTCGAATGTGACTTTCGAGCCGGGCTGCCGCAATAACTGGCACAGTCACACGGGCGGTCAGCTATTGCTGGTGACCGCCGGACGGGGGTATTATCAGGAAAAGGGAGAGCCTGCCCGTGAGTTGCGGCCGGGTGACGTGGTCGAGATTCCGGCCGATGTCGTCCACTGGCACGGAGCAGCTCCGGACAGTTGGTTTTCGCACCTCGCGGTCGAGTGCAATCCCGCTGCCAATGTGAATACATGGCTGGAACCGGTCGGCGATGCGGAGTATGAAGCGGCTACGGCGATGTCCGGGTGCCGGCCCGGACTTTCGGCCGCTGCCGTAAAAAACGCGGAGATGTGGTTTCCCGGCGAGGCGCCTGCATTTGTGAAGACGGACCCCGAACTGGCCGAAGTATTCGGTAATTTCGCTTTCGACGAAGTGCAGCGTTACGGGAAACTGGATGTCAAAACCCGTGTTCTGGTGACGATGGCCTCCTCCCTTGCGCAGCAGGCTGCCGCCACCTATGAAATGACGCTGCGGGCGGCATTGGCCAACGGGGTCGCACCCGTTGCGGTTCGGGAAGTACTCTATCAGGCCGTCCCTTATGTCGGTATGGCCAAAGTGGTCGATTATATTGCATTGACGAACGATTTTTTAATGAAAAATATATTATCCAATAATAGATACCCACAGCGATAAACAGCATCCCGACGGTGCGTGCGAGCCACTTTCGGATTATCTGCATTCGTCCGTAGAAGATGCCCACTCCTGCCGCGCCGTAAGCCAGTATCCAGGCTGCGATGACCACCGGCATACCGGTCGCAATAGCAAATACGACAGGCAGAAACCAGCCGCCCGGTTCGGCTGCCGCCATCGGGATCAACATTCCGAAGTAGAAAACCCCGCTCGAGGGGCAGAATGCCAGCGAAAAGAGAATACCTAACAGCAATGCACCCCAGCTTCCGTGACGGCCGATCTTCTCGCAATGGCCCGAAAATCCGAATTTCGGCAGGTTCAACCTGTGGCCGAAAAGCATGAACAGCCCGATCAGAATAAGTGCCGGAGCGACGATCGCATCGCCGTATTTGCCGATGATTTTTTGCAGGGCGTAGGTGTTCGCCCCTTCGCGCAGCAAGGGAATGAATGCCAGCCCGATCCCCGCATACGTGAGAATTCGCCCGGCAGTGTAGAGCAATCCGTTGCAGAAAACACGGTGTTTGTCGTCGATATCCTTGCCGATGAATCCGACGGCGGCGATGTTCGTCGCCAGCGGACAGGGGCTGATTGCGGTGAGCAAACCCAGAAGGAATGCCGTAACGATCGGTGTCGTGCCGCTCTCGAGCAGTCGTTGAATCCATTCCATAAGATTATTTTGACATTCGGGTTATTGCATCGTTAAGCCGGGCCTTGAATGTGGCGGGCTGGTCTTTGGCATAGCTGAATCCCATGCGGGTCAGATTTTCCACCCGGCCGTTTCGGTCGAGGATCAGCGCCGACCACCCGGCTTGGTATCGGTCGGCCAAGGCTTCGTTCTCGGCGATGTCGATGATCCGAAGGACCACTTTTTCGCTTCCGATACTGTCGATGACCTCCCGGGTCAGCCGTTCGATGGCGGTGCAGGTGGCACAACGCTGTTTCCCGTGGAAATAGAGAACCTGTACGCAGTCGTCGGCGACAGCTTCAACCGTTACGCGGTGCCGGGAGCCGCCGCATGCGTACAACAGCGCTGCGGCGAGGAGAAGAGTGGCCGCTTTCATCGGTTCAACAACTCTTTGACCTCTGCGAGCGAAAGCTTGCGTCCGGCCGAAACCACCCTGCCATCCACGACCAATCCGGGCAGTGTCATTACACCGTAAGAGAGGATTTCTGTAATGTCTTCTTCCTTAACTATTGCGGCCGAAATACCCAATTCGGCTATGGCCTGCGTTACCGTTTCGTAGAGTGTCCGACATCCGGTACACCCCGTTCCCAATACTTTGATCTCCATATCTGTTTCTATTATTAAATGTAGTTCGACGAATTACGAACATTTTCCCTAAAAAAAGCGGTTTCAACCGCAACAGGAACCTTTCTTTCTGTATTCGCAGAAAAAATCCGCGAACGATTCACGGGCTTTCGCCCAATTCTCCCGATTGATGCAATAACGTACTTTCGGAGCTTCGATTTCTCCCTGGATCAATCCGGCGGCTTTCAACTCTTTGAGGTGTTGCGATACGGTGGCTTTGGCGATGGGCAGCACTTCGTGTATGTCTCCGAAAAAACAGCTATCCTGTCCGGCGAGGAACCGCAGAATCGCCATGCGTGCCGGATGCCCCATCGCTTTGGCGAAACGGGCCAGCTGTTCCTCTTGTTCGGTATAGGCTTTTGGGGACATATTTTCGGATCTTGTGTTCGTAAATATACGAACAATATTCGAATATGCAAATAATTTTTTTATTTTTGAAAAATCCGTTATTTTTGCACAAACATCAGATGATGTGATGATAGAGAGTACGGATACGACGATTCGAAAAAGATCGTTGGCCGAAGAGATGGCCGTCCGGTTGCAGGAGCAGATCGCGCAGGGACGGTTCGAGGTCGGCGGGAAGTTGCCGACCGAATCCGAATTGATGAAAATTTTCGGGGTCGGCCGTTCGACGGTGCGCGAAGCCGTGAAGATCTTGGCCAACATGGGGTTGCTGAAAGTGCAGCAGGGGGCCGGGACGTTCGTCGAAAGCCGGACGGCACGGAACGAGTCGATGGAGCGGTGCATGCAACGTGCCGACATCGGCGATCTGGAGGAGGTCCGGCGGATTCTGGAGGTCGCCATTGTCGAACGGGCCGCGCAGCGACGTACGCAGGCGGATATCGAAAAGATCGGGACACACCTCGCCCGGCGCGGTGCGGCCGCCGCAGCCGGACGATTGAACGACTGTATCGCGGCCGATGTCGATTTCCACGTGGCTCTGTCCGAGGCTACGCATAACGAAATATTGCACGAACTCTATCGTGCGGCCTCCGTGCATTTGCAGAAACGACTCGAACACATTTATACGGATACCGGTTGTCTGCTCGCCTCCCAATCCACGCATGAACGGCTGTTGCGGAATGTCGTCGCCCAAGAGCCTCGGAAAGCGTTGGAAACGATCGCTGTCATCCTGCAAGAACCGTAACCTATGAATACCGCAGCCAAATCCGTACGATCATACCGCTCCCTGACGAGCCGGACGGTTTACCCTATTTTGTTGATGGTCAGTATCACCCATCTGTTGAACGATATGATGCAGTCGGTGATCCCGGCGGTTTATCCGCTTCTCAAGGAGAAGTTCGATTTTACGTTCGCCCAGATCGGCCTCATTACATTGGTCTTTCAACTCACTTCGTCGCTGTTGCAGCCGGTGGCCGGTCTGCTCGCCGACCGTCATCCCCGCCCCTACTCGCTGGCCGGCGGTATGTGTTTCACGCTGGCCGGGCTGCTGGTGCTTGCCTTCGCGCCGGGTTTTGTCTGGATTCTGATTGCGGTGGGGCTGATCGGCTGCGGTTCGTCGGTGTTCCATCCCGAATCCTCGCGGGTGGCGCAACTTGCCTCGGGCGGCCGTAAGGGACTGGCACAGTCGATCTTCCAGGTCGGCGGAAATGCCGGAAGCGCTATGGGGCCCCTGTTGGCCGCGTTGATCGTCATTCCGTTCGGACAGTCGTCGATCGGTTGGTTCGCTCTGACGGCATTGCTGGCGATTTTTATCCTCGTAAGGATCGGCGACTGGTACAAACGCCGGCTGGCGATCGCGGTTCGCAGGCCCGACGCTGCGGAAACGGCTTTCGCGCACAGCCTGCCGCGGCGGAAAATCCACACGGCCCTCGTCATTCTGGGCATTCTGGTCTTTTCGAAGTATTTCTACATCGCTTCGATGACGAGTTACTTTACGTTTTTCCTGATGGACAAGTTCGCCGTATCGGTGCAAGGTGCGCAATATTGTCTTTTCGCTTTTCTTGCGGCTTCGGCTGCGGGTACGTTCATCGGAGGACCGCTGGGCGACCGCATCGGACGCAAATATGTGATTTGGGGTTCGATTCTGGGGGCTGCGCCTTTTACCCTGCTGCTACCCTACGTCGGTTTGGCTGCGACCGTCGTGCTGTCCGTAGTGATCGGGCTGGTCATTTCGTCGGCCTTTTCCGCCATTCTGGTTTATGCCACCGATCTGATGCCCGGCAAGGTGGGGATGATCGCCGGAGTCTTTTTCGGCCTGATGTTCGGGCTGGGCGGTCTCGGTTCGGCGTTTTTCGGCTGGCTGGCGGACCGGACGAGTATCGAGTTTATTTTTCAGGTCAGCACGCTGTTGCCCCTGTTGGGTGTTATCACCGGTTTTTTGCCGAATATAGAGTCGAAAAGCGGAAAATAGGATTTTCCGTGCATGTTCTCTTGCTCTTGTTCGGCGCAGGAAGGGGCTGAACGTGGGTGCAAGCTGAAAATCGGTCGCGTCGGCCGTGTTTTCTGCTGCGGATCGCGGGAACTTCGGTCGATATATTTACTACCGCTTCGACTGTTCTGCCGCAAGTGTTAGGGTTCGGGATGGATATGTAAACTCATCTCTATTGTCTTTGCGAAAAATATTGGAGTCCGATCATATTGGTCGGATTCTTTGCTATGACCGTTTCTGGTCCCGATGTAATGTATAACCTGTAATCGGGTCTTTTGTTGCGGCTCCGTGTTCGAGGGTGTTACAGCCCCGCTCCGGCCGTTGTTGTCGTAGCTCCGGATATGCGCGGGGATACTCCGCGTCGAATTGTTATGGCGGAGGCGGGAATCTGTTCTTACGTCGTACCCTCTCTTTTTTGCCGCTTTTCTCTTTCTCTCCGGTAACATGTCTGTCTGTTTTTTTTCGGGGTTGGCCGCAGGTGAAGAAGTACATTATATATAAATAGTGATTTTGTATTGCCTTTTTTTATGAAATATTTATTTTATTAACAGATGGTAGAATAATCGGTGTCGGGGCAGAATCTAATAAATTCTTTAAATAAGAAACTTTGATTGCATATCCAACATTTTGAGCATCGGGAACACCCGCATTTGTGATGCCAACTAAATTGCCGTTTTTATCAAACAATGGGCCGCCACTATTGCCAGGCTGTATGGGAACAGAAATTTGATAAGTTACAACATCGCCTTGATAGCCTGTTTTTGAACTTATAATGCCATCCGTAACTTTTATTTCTTCTCCTAATATATCTGACATGGGATAACCTAATGCAAACACACTTGTTCCGACATCAAGGATAGGTGTTTTTACTGCATATGGGAGTTGTGCAAAATTTGTAAATGATTTATCCTCGATTTTTAGAATGCTAATATCGTTTGCTTTATCTGAAATGAGTACTTTAGCATTGTACGTTTTAACCTCTCCGTTTCTATTTACGAACACGTCGATTCCATTGGCTCCGTCTACAACATGGAAATTAGTGACGATAATGCCATTTGTGGCAATAACAAAACCGCTACCCGACGAGGTGTATTGTTTTTCCGTTCCTGAGGATATTGGTCGCTGTTGTTTAGATTGTGTTTGTGTTGAAGCTATGTATTCGTATGCTATCGAGTAGTAATAATATTGATATGTGGCCGCTGCAAATGGAGTGCTATTATCACCTGTGCCGTATGAGAACTTAATTTTTAGTGTAGGTGTTTTCCATAAAACAGAAGAATTGCCTGTTATTAGCGGTTCTCCATAAGTCACAACTAAATCCATATATTTATCTTCAACCATGTTACTGTTGAATCCAGATGTATAATATTCGAGTTTGGTCAATTTATCATCTATGAAATATAAATCATAAGTAGAATGTGGGGGTTTTCGAACATCGCCTCTTACATATTCAATCCATTTTACACCATTATCATAGGTGCTTGAATTTTGATATTTGTATCCCGATTTTTGACCAATGGCTCCAATCGCAGTAATTCTACTACCTCCTAATTCAAAACCATCAATGGTTTCTGTTTGAGCATGTAAAATGAATGCCTGAAACATTAATATTATAAGTAACAACAAAGATTTCATGTCTTGTGATTTTTATTATGGCTTGTCATAAATGAAAGATAGCTGTTAATATTTCTTTGACGGATAAATCTGAGAATGATTTCCCATCAGGTAAATAGCATGGGACAAAATGGCCTGTCACATCGGAAAAGTTTTCATTAGATGAAACAATATTTACCTCATTCCCATTAGCCTCCGATAGTTGGATTATCGCATTAAAAACACGTGTAGGATCATGCCGTTTACAAAGTATGGCATTTAGTGTTTGTGACTCTGAGTTACAATTCACAATCTTTTGGATTACAAATTCAGTTGGCATTTGACACATAATAGAAAAATATATGTGCCGTCCCATCCCTCAAACGGCAAGTTAATGGTAATAAGAAAGCGCAGGGCTGAAAGCTCATTTGAGGATAGTAGGCCGTAGGATTGCCCGAACATTCAAATAAGCAACAACCCCGCGCCGTATCCGTAAAGGATATGACGGGAGATAAGGTCTGCCTATTCTCATGTTCAATGAATTTCCTACGTTCACTATCCGAGAATAAACTTACGCTTCCGTAAATTTCAATATGTCATCCACAAAGGTAAAAAACATATTCTGAAATCGCAATGACCTTATCCCGCTTTTCGGGATTGTTGCCGTATCAAATTTCTGAAAAACAAAGTTTCTATCCAATAGTGGGGAGTATGGAATCGAAACTTTGTTAGTTGTAAGTTGGGTTAATCGTTCCCGCAGATTTCTTGTATTACGCCGTCCATGTAAATCGCCTGTCCGCTGGATTGCCTGCCCCACCAGTAGCAACCGTATTCCTCGATGATAACCTCGCCTTGCTCTTTCA
>ERZ860710.687-NODE-687-length-20737-cov-3.462576_pt1 | contig 20737 bp, 19 predicted proteins | sample MGYA00509974_ERZ860710 | MGnify/ENA primary metagenome ERZ860710 (study PRJEB30046, sample SAMN00715261) | human gut metagenome | study: EMG produced TPA metagenomics assembly of the A metagenome-wide association study of gut microbiota in type 2...
AGCCGCCGGCGATCTGCCGCTTCCGGGAAGGGTTAATAATGCTGGGCTTTGCCCGCTCCGCCGGAGTCATCGACAGAATAATCGCGCACATGCGGTCCATGATCCGGTCGTCCACATTGGCTTCGTCCAGCTTTTTTTGGTCTACCCCCGGCAGCTTGCCTAAAATACCCTTTAAGGGGCCCATTTTTCTCACCTGCTGGAACTGATCCAGCAGATCGTTTAAATCCAATTGATTCTGGGTGAGCTTTTCCGCCATTTCCCTGGCCTTTTTCTCATCCAGCTTATTCTGCGCGTCCTCGATGAGGGAAAGCATATCCCCCATGCCTAAGATTCTTGACGCCATACGGTCGGGGTGGAAGGCTTCCAAATCCTCCAGCTTTTCCCCGATACCTGAAAACTTGATCGGCTTGCCGGTAACCGCCCTTACAGACAGCGCCGCGCCGCCTCTGGTATCGCCATCCAACTTGGTCAGGATCACGCCGCTGATTTCCAACAGGTCGTTGAAGGACTTGGCCACATTAACCGCATCCTGGCCGGTCATAGCGTCCACCACCAGGAGGATCTCCTGAGGCTCCACCTTATTCTTGATATTTTTCAGCTCCGTCATCAGATCCTCGTCAATATGAAGACGTCCGGCGGTATCTAAAATCACAACGTCATTGCCGTGGTCCTTGGCGTGGGCTACAGCGGCCTGGGCGATTTTTACCGGGTTTTCCGTACCCATCTGGAACACAGGAACCCCCGCCTTATTTCCCACGACTTCCAGCTGCTGGATAGCGGCGGGACGGTAAATATCGCAGGCTACCAGCAAAGGCCTGTGGCCCTGGCTTTTCAGAAGCCTGCCCAGCTTGGCGGAATGGGTGGTTTTACCGGAGCCCTGCAATCCGCACATCATAAGCACAAGCGGCGGCTTGGAGGGGAAATTCAGGCGGGCGTTGGTGCCGCCCATCAGCTCTGTCAGCTCCTCGTTAACAATCTTGATAACCATCTGAGCCGGAGTCAGGCTTTCCATCACCTCAGAGCCAACAGCTCTTTCGGTCACCTTCTGAGTAAAATCCTTGGCAACCTTATAGTTAACGTCCGCTTCCAGCAGCGCCAGGCGGACTTCACGCATCGCTTCCTTTACATCGGATTCGGACAGCTTTCCCTTACTCCGCAGCCGTTTAAAGGCTACGGAAAGCTTTTCCGAAAGCCCGTCAAAAGCCATAAATATCCCTCCCCGTTTCTTTCTGTGGTCATTTCTTTCATTCTTTCAAGTAAAAAAGCCGTTCAGTCGTTTAATCGAGCGGCCAAATCGGCAATCGCCGCCGCTCTGTCGTGAATTTCCTTCGAATAGCTTAGCCGGCTGTTGTATTCCTCGATCTCCCGGGCGTTTTTTTCGATTTGCTCCAAGCCCTCCTGCAAAATCCGGAACCGCCGGGCAAAGCCAAGACACTCCTCCATTTCAAACAGCAGAGCCTCCGCGCGTTTGATGGCGTCCCGCACGCCCTGGCGGGAAATCCCTTGATTATCCGCGATTTCCGAAAGAGACAGGTCATCGTTATAATAATACTCCACAGCCTCCCGCTGCTTTTCCGTCAGCATGGCGCCGTAAAAATCCAATAAGATAGATACATTGAGATTTTTTTCCATGAACGCTCCCGATCCTTTCGGCAAACCTGTAAAGTAAAACTCTTTACACTTTCGATCCTATGTGATTATACAATAGGATCGGGTCTATGTCAAGGAAAAAGCCTTCACATAAACCCGATTTTTAAAAACCTCTGTTTTGCACAAAATTACGGCAGGCTGATCCCGAAGCCTGAGAGCAAATCTCCCAATCCGCTCTCCCCGATTTTTTTCTGCAAATATTCCTGCAGCGCCTCTACCGCTCCGCTCACCCGCACATAGGCCCTTCCCTGCTCTGTCCGGAAGTCGTCCAGGCTCAGGGATGCCTGCAAATCACCTAACGGAATCCGCAAAAGCTGCGAGCCGATGACAACCGTGTCTTCCTGAGCCTCCATTCCCTCCGGCAGCCTGGACGAAATCCAGGACAGGGCCCAGGAGGCCGGCACCTTCAGCCTGCCTACCTTCATATCGCTGATTTGCAGAGAAAACTCCTTGCCGGCCTCTAAGTAAATCATCTGTCCCTGGGCAGTAATTCCCAAATCCTTCCCCAGTCCCTCGCACACCAGGTACAGGCTGACGGCTCCCGGTGTTTCGCCTAGCTGCAAATACAGCTTTTTGACCCGATGCCCCGCCAGGGTCAGGCCGTTTTCCTGAATATAATAGGAGAAAAAGCCGTTGATCTGATCTTGGGTGATCTCCGTTTCCTGTCCTGTAAGAGCCGCCTTTACCGCAGGCTCCACAATATCAGTGGAAGGCTCCACCTCGTATTTGCCCGCGTTGTCGTCAGTGGTGGCCAAAAAATAAAGCACTCCGGCGGCAATGCCTAAAAGCACCACCAGCACCGCCAGTACAATCAAGATTTTTGTCAGTACCTTCATTCTTTTCTCCTTTTCTGCATGGGATTCCTATCCGTTAAGATTGAATCCTACGGCCGCGCTGCCTTGATAAAAATCTGCTCTTTGGGCCGTTTTATCCTTCCGCCGCTTCAAGAGAAAGCCGCCCCTCGGCGTCAAGCGATACAGCCGGCAGCCTGCCGCTTATGCTTGCGTCTCCCGGTTCACCGCTTCTTGCCCGGCAGGCACGCGCTCCTGGCCTTCTCCCCCTCTGGGGGTTATTTCAATTCCACAATGGTGACGCCGGCCTCGCCCTCGCCGTAATTGCCCAGCCGGTAGCTTTTTACCGAGGGGTGGCGTTTTAGCCGCTCCTGTACTGCTTTTCGCAGCACGCCGGTTCCTTTTCCGTGAATGACGGTCAGCAGGGTAATGCCGGAAAGCAAGGCGCTGTCGATAAAGTTATCCAGCTCCATGATTCCTTCCTCAACGGTCATCCCCCGCAGATCCACCTCCTGCTGCACCGGCGCGCTGGCCCGGGTTTTCACCGTCCGCACGCCCCGGCCCTTGGGCTTCTGCACCTTTTCCTGCTTTAACAGCCGCAGATTGCCGACCGGCACACGGGTTTTGATGATTCCCGCCTGTACCAGCACATTTCCGGAGCTGTCCGCCGGCTCCAGCACCACGGCTTTTTTATCCAAATCATAAATCAGCACGCTGTCCCCGGCCTGGAGAGCCCTGGGCAGACGGTAATCCTCTCCTTGCTTTTCCTTCACCGGATCGGCGGTGTTCTCCATCTCACGGATGCCTGCCTTTAGCCTTGCCTTAGCCTGGGCGTCGATTTCTCTGTTCTTTTTCCTCAGGTCATCCAACTCATCCATTAAAGCCTGGGCCTGGGCTCTCGCCCTGGCCACCAGGTTTCTGGCCTCTACTCGGGCCTTTTCCAGCTCCGCCTCCGAATCCCGGCGAAGCTTTTCCGCCCGCTGTTCCGCTTCCTGGCGGTACTGCTGAGCCTGAGCGCTCAGCTCCTGGGCTTCCTTCCGTTCCTGCTCCAGGCTCTGGCGGCTCTCCTCCAGGTTCCGGACCACATCCTCAAACCGGGAATTTTCCGCCGATACCAGCTCTCTTGCCCGGGCTACGATATGCTGATCCATTCCAAGCCGCTCGGAGATGGCAAAGGCGTTGCTCCGCCCGGGCACGCCGATCAGCAGGCGGTAGGTAGGCCGCAGAGTGGCCACATCAAACTCGCAGCAGCCGTTTTCCACACCGGCGGTCTGCAAAGCATAGGCTTTCAGCTCCGCATAATGAGTGGTGGCGGCGATCCTCACCTGAGAGGCCCGCAAGGTTTCCAAAATCGCCATTGCCAGAGCCGCACCCTCTACCGGATCGGTGCCAGCCCCCAGTTCGTCGATCAGCACCAGGCTGATTCCCTCCCGCTCCACAGAGGACAAGATATGAATCATATTAGTCATATGCGCGGAAAAGGTAGATAATGACTGTTCAATGCTTTGCTCGTCGCCGATATCGGCCAGAACCTGGCTGAACACCGACACCATGCTGCCGTCGGAAGCTGGAAGCAGCAAGCCGCACATAGCCATTAGGGTCAGCAGGCCGATAGTTTTCAGGCTGACGGTTTTACCGCCGGTATTGGGGCCGGTGATCACCAGCGTGTCAAACTGAAGCCCCAGCTCAATATCCGTAGCCACCACGGCTTTCGGGTCGATCAGCGGATGCCGGGCCTTTTTCAGATAAATTTTTCCCTGGTCGTTTACCTCAGGCAAAGTCGCCTTCATTCGATAGGCCAGCTTGGCCTTGGCGAATAAAATATCCAGCTCAATGGCGGCGTTATAGCCTTCGATAATGCTGTCGGCAAAGCCGCCCGCCTCCTGGGAAAGCTCATACAAAATCCGCTCGATCTCCGCTTCCTCTTTGGATTTCAGCACCTTGATATCATTATTGGCCTCCACCACCGCCATAGGCTCCACAAAAACCGTGGCGCCACTGCCGGAGGTATCATGCACCAGCCCGGGCACCTCGCCCCGGCACTCGGCCTTTACCGGCACCACGAACCGGCCGCCCCGCAGGGTGACGATGGGCTCCTGGAGATATTTTTGATAGGCCGGGGAATGGATCATATGATCCAGCTTTTCCCGAACCCGGAGTGAAGCGGCGTTGATTTTCCGCCGGATGTCTCCCAGCGCCTGGGACGCGCCGTCAGCCATTTCCTCCTCGGACAAAATAGAAGAGGCGATTTTTTCTTCCAGGTATTTGTTAGGGGTCAAAGCCTCAAAGCGCCAGTCGATAGAAGTTTCCAGCCCCTCAGAACGTTTTCTCCACTGGGTAAGGCCGCGCATAACCCTTAAAACCTCAGCCACCTTTAACAGCTCCCCCATAGACAGGGAAGCGCCCGCCTGAGCCCGCCGCAGGGAATTGGCCACATTCTGCAGCCCTCCAAAGGAGGGGCTGCCAAAACGCCCCGTCAGCATATGGGCGTCGTCGGTTTCCTGTAATAACAGCTTCACTTCATATAAGCCGGTGCTGGGCTCCATACTCAAAATCCGCTCCTGGGATTCTGAGCATGAGGCCTCCCGGCTCAGCAGCTGCAATACTTTGTCGAGCTCTAAAGCCCGGTAATGTCGGTTTTTTATCATAACCATCGAACTCCCTAAAACTTTAACATACAAATCAGCGCTTTTCGCTTTTAATCTTTATTATCTCCGTGATATCTGAATCTTATATTTAATTCATAGAAATCTCTCCGGCGGGCGCCATACAGGCGCCGCGTCATTTCACTAAAACGCTGATCATGAAAGCAATTCCTCTTTTTCCACAGCGCCGGCACTATAAGCGATCAAATTTTTTACAAATCCGTACCGGAAAAATAAGAACAGCCAATACCGCAACGCCGGATAACACAAAAAACAGAATGATCATCGCTTCCACACTTGCTTTGACGAAATACAACAAAACAGAAGCCATCGCGCTGACCAGCGCGAAAAAAGCGCATAGATTTCCGGCTGTATGATTCGCGCACTCCCACTTTTCTTTATTTTCCATTACTCTTTTGTCATGGTACCCAACTGTGAAATCAGGGAACCTCGTATGCCTTTTCTTTAATACAAAAGCTAAAATCCCTAAAATAAGGGCAAAAACTATATAAAGCGATAATACTGCGAAAACTTTCATCATCAATTCCCGCCTCCCTCCAAATTCGGGTTTATCTATTTAACCCTCTAAAAACCCTGTATTTTCAAGGTTCTTCGCCTGTGTAATTCTCAAACCTTATGTATTTTCCCTTGTTTTTTCCCTTATGAGTAAAAACAAGGGAAACTTTTTGTTATTCGCCGCCGACTACCTTGTCCAGCAGTCTTGCGGAGGTACGCTTCGCTTCCCTTGTAGCGTGAGCGTAGATATTCATTGTGGTACTGACGTCAGCGTGTCCGAGAAGCTCCTGCACATCCTTTGGAGCAGCCCCATTTGAGAGCAGATTGCTGGTGAATGTGTGGCGTAGCTGGTGGAAATGGAAGTCCTCCAATCCCTCAACCTTCTTCCTTGCCGCCCTGCACATAATCCCTACCGTACTCGGCGACTCAAACGCTCCGTCCGGTCTGAGGCAGACAAAGGATATTTCCTTGTACCCCTCCGGGACTTCTTCCGTTCTCGGCAGACTGTAAACCTCATAATAAGTGCGGTCTTTTTCCTTGACCTCACTGTAATAGTTGAGGCTGTAAAGTTCTCCGTATCGGAAGCGGTTTTTGTGCTGTTCGGCTTTGGCTGTCTTAAGGATTGCCGCCAGCGTGTCGCAGAAGTCAACAGTGCGAACTTTCTTACGCTTCGTTGCTCCTATCTCTGTCTTGTGCCTTGCTCCGTTGTAGCGCATACTGCGGCGTACCGTGAGGTACTGTTCAGTTAGGTTGATGTCCTGCCAGGTCAGGGCGCATACCTCTCCAATTCGAAGCCCCGTGTAGTAAGCAATCTGAATGGGCAGCAGAGCCGGGTTGTCTTTCTTTTTCAGAAAGTCCTCCAGCTTCAGATACTGCTCATGGCTGATCGTAGGTGCGGAAGTCACATCCCCGTCCTCGTCTGAGAACAGTTCGTATTCTTCTTTTTTGCCCCGCCACACGACATACTGCATCGGGTTAAAGGAAATCAGCCTTTTCGGGAACACCGCAAAACGGAACGCCCCCTGCAGGACTGCTGAGAACAATCGCAGATACCCCTTGCTGAGTGCCTTTGCCTGTGTGCCGTCGGGATTTGTGCCGCCGAAGCTGAGGAAGTCGATATATGCCTGCAAATGGTCAGCCGTTACACTTTTCAGTTTTCGGTTGCCGATAGGGTGCTGCTTGATACGATTGACCGTACCCTGATACGCCATAACCGTACCATTACTCAGATTGCCGGGCTTCAGTTCTTCTTCCACCCACATATCCAGCAGTGTTCCCACCGTAACATTCTCCGTTTTGGCAACAAATTTCTTTTCCTCGTAGTCCTCCATTGCCTTTCGCATAAGGGCTTCTGTTTCCGCCTTGCTTTCTGTTCCGGGAAACTCCTTCTGCACACGGTTTCCGCTTTCATCTTCGATATAAAAGCGATAGTACCACTTTTTGCCTTTCTTTCTTACAGAACCTTTTGCCATAGATAAAATTTCTCCTTTCTATCCGTGGCAATCGGGTCTGTGACATATGGTGTGCGTAAAGTAAATAGTGTCACTTGCCGGTTGTTGTTTCAGCCGGCATTTTCATTTGTCAAGGTGCCACGGAATTTTTCTTTTCGGCCAGCCTTTCCTCGGCTGCCGTCACTATCCCGAAGAGTTCGCCCATAGATACCTTTGTGCGACCCTCATCGTAGATATGTAAAATCCCGTCAAGAAATCGTTTCATATCTTCGATCGGTGCTTCCATTTCATTGCGATAGACCTTTTCTGTGATTGCGCCCGACTCAATGGCATATCGCATCAGCGATTCTTTCAGCCCCTCGTCCGCAGCTACACGGTCAACCTCTGCCATCGCATCGGCAAAGTGATAACAGAGTACCGAGTACAGGTCTATCATCTTTCCGAGAAATGTTGTCAGGAGCTGCTGGTGCGGCTCTCCTTGAACAACACTCACGCTGTCAAGGTACTTTGCGATATGCGCTTCAATGTCTCTCTGACATAGCGTTTTAGCATCATATTCCTTTTCTTCGGAAAGCCCCGTCAACCATTCGGGAGTGGTCAAAAGTGCCTCGGCAAGACCGTTGATGATCATGGTTCGCTTCGGGTCAACACCGTCTGCTTCATATCGTTGGATGGTGGATTTGTTTACACCAATACGTTTTCCGAGTTCCGGCATTGTGAGACCCAGTTCCAATCTTCGTTCCTTCACTCGTTCGCCGACCTGTTTTGCGGTGAATGTAATTTCTTCTTTCAAGGTTTTCACCTCCTTGCAAATATAAGTATAGTACAAAAGAATGCAATTTGCAACCCTGTTTTGCGTAATTTCTTAAAAATATTTAATATCAGGTTGCAAAACAGGTTGACAAGAGATAGCAAAATAAGTATAATTATGATTGCAGAGTTGCAAAACGAGTGTTTCGCAAAGGAGGAATGAATATGAGTACAACCAAAATGGGACTCACCATCGAAGAAGCCGCTGAATGTACGGGCATCGGGAGAAATACGATGCGTAAGTTGGTAGACTGGGGCAAGCTTCCTGTCTTAAAGGTAGGAAGAAAGACCATCATCCGAACCGATACGCTGGAGCACTTTATGACAGTCAATCAGGGGCGAAATTTGCTCAATGAAAAAGATGTACGAAAAGTCGAATAACCGTTCTCTAAAAGCCCTCGGCGTTTGAGAGCGAAATACACCCCTCGCACAAATCTACGATTTGTACTCCGGGTATTTCGCCCTTGCAGGGAGCCTGTATCAATATCGGGCAGGACAATCCCTCTATTGATACAGAGAAAATTGCTCCGCAATTTTCGATTGCTGTCCCGCTGTCAAAATCCATCGGAACAGCCGCAACCGATAAGTCGGTTGCAAAATGAGAACGCCCCAATACGGGAGAAAGGACACTATGGCGAGACACAGCTTCATACAGATGTCGAAGCTGTCCAATGTCAAGGGAAGAATATCGTATATTACAAGCCACACAAGACAGGAAAACCTCTACGCCACCTATCGCACCGCAGACAATGCCTTTTGGAGCAACCTCGCAAGGGAAAGTCAGCAAGAATTTAAGCGTTCCGGCACAACGGGAAAGTGTATCGAAGCGAGGGAACTTATCATCGCCCTGCCGGAACTCTACACCAAATTTGACCCCGACAAGGTACTGAAGGACTTCACAGACCTGTTTCGCAAGCGGTACGGCGTGGAATGTGTGTCGGCGCTCCACCACAACAAACGCAAGACCAACTACCATATTCACCTGATTTTCAGCGAGCGAAAGCTGCTCCCGGAGCCTGACATCAAGATAGCTACTCGAAGTGTTTTCTTTAATGAAGCAGGGCAAAGAGTTCGCACCAAGAAAGAAATCACCGGGGAGGACGGACAGATACGAAAAGGCTGTACGGTCATCAAAAAGGGAGAGATTTATGAAAGCCATTTATTCACAACCAAAGACGAGCGTTTCAAAAGCGAAACCTTCATAGCAGAAGCAAAGGAAGTATACACGGCGCTTATCAATTCCCACATTTCAGACCCCGAACAGCAGCTCAAAGTTTTTGACACAAACGGCGTGTATCTGCCCACCAAGAAAATCGGCAAGAACAATCCAAAAGAGGAAGAAATCAAAGCCGACAATGCCGCAAGGCAGGAGTGGAACCAAGCGGCGGATATGGCACTGATCACAGGCATTTCGGAAGAAACGATATTGGAGATTAAGCAGACGCAGATCCATGATAAAGTCAGCCAGTCTATCCGTGACAGTGGTTGGCTTCCTAACCTGTTCCGCAGTATCGTGAGCAGGGCAAAGGATTTTCTGCAAAACCTTATCCGTGAACAGAGTATGCCACCCAAGCCTACACTGGATATTGATATATCCGAGTTCCGTCATATGCGAAGCCTGATGATTAAGGTGCAGGACAGGGCAAAAGAAATCAAGCACTTGCAGGATAAGGTTCTGCCGGAGCTTAAGCAGCAGCTTGCCGAAACAAAGGGCATCTTCAAGGGTAAGGAGCGTAAAGCGTTGGAAGCGCAGATACAGCAGACCGAAAGGGAAATTGTTGATAAGCTGGACAAAATCTCCGATACGCTGAAAGCAGACGGTTATCCCGATGTGCAAGTTTTTATGGCAACCTACCGCAAGGCAGAAACCGTAGTGGAGCAGTACAACCGTGACCTTGCCAAATGGGAACAGCAGGTTAAAGAGAAAGAAAAGCCCCAAAGACCGCCCGAAAAAGAAAGTGTCCGAGACAGGCTCAGGCAGTTACAGTCAGAAGGCAAGCAGCAAAGAACACGAAAGAAGTCCCAAGACAGAGAAAGATAACTTTGACATCGAACACGACACCGCAGGGCAGAACCCCTGCCTTGCGGGATTACATATATCCTTGAAATACTTATCCAATTTCACAAGAAATCCCTCCTGTCAGTTGTACCTGACAGGAGGGACTGTTGTAAGTGTGATAAGCGCACTTATATGAACTTATTTCGCTCTTTTCTTCTTACCGTAAACAGTTGTTCCGATTACGCCTGCTCCGCTTACAAAGAGAAGTGCAAGCCACAATGCCATATGGCTGTTATCTCCGGTCTGCGGGCTGGTCGATCCGGGTTTCGTGTCGGGATTCGTCGGGTCCGTCGTGGCGGGCAGCTTCGCGATCTCGGCCTTCTCGGTGTAGCCGCAGACCGTGCAGGTGTGCTCCTTCTCGCCGGCTTCTTTTTCGGTGGCCTCCTTGGTCACCTTCCAGTCGCCATACTTGTGGGCCTCTTCATTCTGAATGTCGCCGCAGTCACACTCATCCCAGTGGCCGTCCGCGTCGTGGTTCAGCTCGTAGGCGTGGGCGGTGTAGGTGTTGGTGAAGGTCATCTCGTCCACCGGACCGGCATTCAGATCGAGATTGAAGCTGCCGTCGTCCATCAGATAAGTGGGATAGAGGAGCAGCTCATACTGCACGGCGTCCATAGACCGCGCCGCGACCTCCGGCATATACAGGCGCACGCCCCAGACCGTATCGTCGTAGGTCCAGCTTTCCTCCTCGTCGTCGTACTGCCAGATGAACGCGCCCTCATAGAGCATATCGTAGAGCCACTTCTCGGTCGCGGTGATGGTCACTTCGCCGCTGTAGCTGCCCGCGCCGTCGGTGGTGATCTCCGCGCCGAAGTACATCCCGTCGAAGGTCAGCTCATTGCCGTTGCCGTCGATCAGCGCCAGTTCAAAGGTCGTCTCGCCCGGCTCGCCGGCGTCGCCCAGCGCGACGGTGGTGGTGAAGGGGGCGGTCACGGTGACGAGCTTTTCCCAGTAGGGGTAGAGCGTGGCGTCCCGATCCTCGTCATAGGTTGCGGCGAGCTTGTAGATCGCGCCGGTCTCTTTGTCCACCCAGCCGGTCTGAATGAAGCCGTCCATCTTGAAGGTCTCGCCGCTCAGGGTGACGGGCACGCCGTTGGCCTTGGTGTCCGGCGCGATGCTGCCCTCGACGCCCTCGCCGCCGTCATAGGTGATGGTGTATTCCGGCTTTGCGCCGCAGTTGCGGCAGACACCGTCTATGAAGTGGTGCTCTTTCGAGATCAGAACGGTCTTGGTGGCGGTCGCGGGCTTACCGCTCGCCGCCGTGCCGTACACCGTCAGCACCATGCTGTCCGCATCGCCATATTCCGAGGCCGGTACCGTGCCATAGTAGACGCCGTCCTCGACCCGGCTCCAAGGCAACTCGCTGCCGTATTCTCCGAACCGATAGACGGAATACGAGACTTCCGCGCCCTCCGCCGCCGTGACGGAGAATTCATAGTCCTGATCCTTGCAGACCTCAAACGGGCCGGAGATGGTGAGCTGCTGCGCCAGCGGCGCGCCAAGTTCACAGGTGATCCGGAGCACCGTCTTGCCGCCGCTGGTTACGATCTCACAGGATTCCGGCGTCTTGCCGTTCACGGTAACAGCCGGCGCCTCTGTCAGACCTTTGCTGTCCAGTTCGATTGTGACCCGATAGTCGGTGTCTTGAAGCACGTTCGTACCGTCCACTGTATAGAAATCTTCCGCGTAAGAATCGTAATACTCCCACGTCACACCCAGAATGTCGCTTTCGCTGAAGGTGACGCCAAGGTTCGTGGAGGCAAAGCTGTAGGTGATGTCGGCCGGCGTTTTGCCCACCTCGAAGTTGTCGACCGTGATGGCGAGGGTCGGCGCCACCGGCGTGCCGAGGTCGCATTCTATCTCAAGCGCATAAGGCACGCCCTCATTGGACACAACCTTGCTGTAATGCGGTGCGATGCCGTTCACGGTGGTGGACGGCACCAGCTCCAGACCGTTGTTCTTCAGAACGATCCCAAGCTGATAGACCGCATCGGCCTCAAACAGATCGGTATTTTCCACTACAACCGGCGGGTTGACATCTCCATGAGAAGTGTATTTAAACCAAGAAATCAGATTAATGTCGTCCTTGCTGAATTCGATGTCAGGGATCGTGGATTCCATGGTGACCGTGCAGTCGCCCACCGTTTTGCCCGGCATGAAGCCGTCGACCGTGATGGTGAGGCCGCCCTGCACCTGATAGACGGCGTCAAAGGTCAGGGCGCTTTGCAGATTTTGGATTTCTGCATAGGGCGGATAGACCGTACCTGAGACGCTCTCCTTCCAGCCCACGAGTTCGTAGGGCGAGCAGTCCTCGATGGTGGCGAGGCCGAAGCTCCCGCCCGCCGGGATGGCGAACTGATAGGGGCTTGTCTGCGGGTCCGTGCCGTCATAGGTGCGCGTGCCGTACTTGAAATTCTGCGTGATCATGTAGTTTTCGTCCGCAAAGGCCGTCACCGGGCAGAGCATCAGCACCATGCAAAGGGTAAGCAGGATGCTAAAAATTCGTTTTTTCATTGATATTCCTCCCAAAAGATATTTTTGAATCTGATTTATTCTGTAAAAGTTTCCGACCTTGCTTTCGGGTTGTATTTCGCAATAAAGAGTTCCAGGGTTTCTTTGATTGTTTCTATCTGAGATTTCATATAGAACTCATCCTCAAAGAGTGCGTAATGCACACAGGCTCTTATCAGAATGAAGATCAGCGGAGTAATCTTCTCGTGGGGAATCCCCAGCTTCCCTTCTAAGCTCTTTGCATATTCGGTATATCGTTCATCTACACCCTTAAAGAACTTCTGACCGTATTCTCTGTATTTCGGGTGGGTGTAGATCTGATACATAAGTCTGTATTTCTTTCCGTGTTCTTTCGCGGTCCAGTAGGGTATCTCGTCGATAAACCGCCATAAGTCCTCCACATCCGTGGGAGCTTTCGCCATAAACTCATCTTCCACCTTACTCATGCAGTATTCGGTGGACTTAACGATAAGGTCGTCGAGATTGTCAAAATACTGATACAGGCTCGCACTACTACAGCCGCAGGCTTTTGCAATCGCTTTTACACCGACAGAGGTAAATCCATTCTCCGCATAGCTGTCAAAGCATGTTTCCATGATCTCTATTTCCTTTGCCCTGCGGGCTTCTTCATTCACAGTGCGCAATATCTTTCCTCCCCTCTCTGCAAATAGTCGAACGGTCGTTTATATTTTACTGCTTTTACTTTGATTTTTCAAGAGGGTAATGCCCGAATCTGAATCATTCTGTATGAAAACGGCAGGGATTTCTCCCTGCCTCCGAAGCCTGTTTTTGTACCTTTATCATAACCTCATTCACCGCATCCGTATATCTACCCTGTTCAATTAGTTTGTTACGGTAGGAAAGCAGAGCGTTGAAGATATACCGCCCTTCCTCTGCTGTGAGGTAAAGGTAATATTTCTGCTTTCTCATACGAAGATTACCTCCGTATTTATAGTTTCCGTAACCGCTGACCGCAGTGCGTTCATTCGGCCCACCCACAACATGGGACTTTCGGCTTTCAGCTTTTCTGTAATACCCTCACGCTCTGTCCGTTGCTTCATCAGGCGGTCAAACAGTTCCTGTGCCTGTTCCTCAACATCAGCAAGGTAAGATTGCAGCTTGCCGCTTATCAGCAAATCGGTGTAAAGTACCTTTTTATGCTCCCGAATATACCGCAGATGTCGATGTCCCCATATGCCGATATGGCGTTCTTCTTTTTCGTCAGGTAATACCAGGAAGGGAATGTAATAATCGCCCTGCAATTCGTACCATAAGCCGTTGCTGTTGTCGTAAATGTACTTGTCCATATTGAAATCCTCCAGTATCATATATTCGCACATATGTCACAGTTTCCCGATTGCCACAATTTGTTATGTCGTGTTACAAGTTTTTTCTTCCCTTGATTTTTCCCTTATGAGGTTACGAGGGAAGCATAAACAAAAGTGAAATCGTATAAAGGGATAAGGGGAGCACACTGCGAAAAATCCTTTATTTGCAAGGGGTTTGGAGGATTTTATTGATAACCTGTAATCTCTGTTAAGAGGTCATAATTTGTAGGAATTCAAATTCGGGTTTGCTTTTGCGCACGGAAGCTTTACCGCCCAGTCCTCCTTTCCAATCCAGCCAATGAAAGGGTCTCAGCCAGCAGGCCCTTAGACGCAGCTGGCTGAACAGGCCGCGCAGGCACAGCCAGACGTCCTCCGCAGGCCGCGGAGCGCGCCGCCCGGGAAAGCTTATGGAAGCCTTGCGGGACGGCATACACGGGCACAGCCGGCCAAACATTCTCCGCAAGCCGCAATGAGATCCGCCCATCACAGGCCGCGGGCAGGCTTAAAGAGCACCGAGGCTTTTCCAGCCGGCAATCAAACACCTCCGCCGTCACAAACCGCGGAGCGCTCAAATGTCCGGGGAGGACGGGACGCAAATCTGCTTATAAAAATCCAGCGTGGCAAAGCCCCGCTCCACCGTATTCAGCAGGTAGCGCTCAGAAGCCTTCGCCAAGGCTTCCAAATCCTTGGCTGGCAGGGTAAAGCTGAAGACCTTATTGAAATCCGCATAGATGGTATGGCGCAGAGCGGTGGTGACGCCCCGGTTCATCAAAACTCCGCCCGGGGCGAACTGGGGATAACAGCTTCCGCAGTAAAGACTGCCCTGCTTCACCATAAAATACATCTGATCCGCCTCATAAGCGCCGCACTGGGCGCAGCAGACCAAATCCGGCATAAAGCCCGCTAAAGACAGCATCCGCATTTCCACAATGGCCTTGATTTGAGCCGCGGGCAGCTTGCCCTTGCCTAAAAAATACAAGGCGTTCAGCACCAAACGCAAAAAGTCCCCCGCCTCCATTTTTTCCGGAGCCAGCGCCAGCGCCAGCTCACAGAAATATTGGGCAAGGGAAAGCTTTTCAAAATCCGTACGCAGCGAAAAAAACACCTCGATAGGCTCCGCTTCGTCGATTATGTATTTTTCCCGTCCCTCGTAGATGCTTAGACGGGAATAGCACAACAGCTGGGTGGAGGAAGCGCTGCGGCTTTTCATTGCCTTGGCGCCCCGGACAAAAGCCCGCAGGATTCCCTGCTCCCTGGTCAATACCGTTACCAGCCGGTCGCTTTCACCGATGCTCTGCTCCCGTATGATCAGGCCGTCCGTATTGATCTGCATGTATGTTTCCTCCCTGGGGAACTTGCGCCGTATTCTCAGCCGCGGCGCGGTAGCTAAGGTAATCCTGTACGGCTCCGCTGTGGAAGAACTGCTCCCATGCTGTTTTTTCGTCCAAAAGAAAACCTTCTTTCCGTCACTGATCTTGTGTTATCAGTATGGTTGGAAATAGGGTTCGCTATTGCAGGAAATTTTTTCACGCGGGACTTACTAATCGAAATCCGACTGGGAATATCCAAAATTTCTCAGAAGCCCCTCTCGGTTTCGCCAGTCTTCCTTGACTTTTACCCATAGCTTCAGGTTGATTTTTCCACCAAAGAATTGCTCCATATCCGCCCTGGCATAAGTGCCTACCCTTTTCAGCATGGTGCCGCCTTTGCCGATAATAATTCCTTTGTGGGTGTCCCGTTCACAAAAAATAGTAGCGTCGATATCGATAATGCCGTTTTCCCGTTCCTTCATTTTCTCAATGGAAACCGCTACCCCGTGAGGCACCTCTTTATCTAAAAGGCGCAGCAGCTTTTCCCGGATGATCTCTCCCGCAAGCACACGTTCCGGCTGGTCTGTCAGAGCATCGTCGTCAAAAAAGTGAGCGCCGGGCATCGCCTGCTTCTTCAGCTCGTCCACCAGCCCGCCTACGCCGTCGCCTGTCTGGGCGGAAACCGGCACCACCGCGTCAAAGTCAAACTGCTCCATGAATTTGGTGATCTGGCGGATCAAAACGGATTTATCCTCCAGCAAATCGATTTTATTGATGGCCAAAACCGCCGGTAAGGACAGGCTTTTGAACTTTTTCATCAATTCCAAATCCGCCGGAGCGATTTCCTTTCCCGCTTCCGCCACCAGCATACAGGAGTCCACTCCCGCCACCGACTCGGTGACAGAGCGGACCATGTAATCTCCCAACCGGGTTCTCGGCTTATGCAGCCCGGGAGTATCGATAAAGATCAGCTGGGTCTCCCGCTGGGTCAGCACGCCGGTGATCCGGGTGCGGGTGGTCTGGGGCTTGCTGGAAACGATAGCCACCTTCTGGCCCAGCATGGCGTTCAGAAGGGAGGACTTCCCTACGTTCGGCCTTCCTACAATGGCGATAAACGCGCTTTTCTGTTTTGTCTGTTCCGGCATCTTGTTACCTCTTTCTTACTTTTCCAGCCCAGCGGGCAAAGGCTCTTCCGATCCACAACGGCCCCTTGGCCACGTAAACAGCGATCAGGGCTGTAGCCGCCAGGGTTACGGCCAGCATCCAAGGCTTGTCCAGGAAAAAGCGGAAGATCCTGGCAAACGCGTCAGGCTGCCACAGAATGACGGCGCCCACCACTACAGAAAAAAACGCGCAGACGAGCACCGCTCCCGCCGCGATATCCTTAGCAGCCCGGGCCAAGGGATTGTAATCGGCGGCAGATAAATCGGCAAGCTCCTCTGCGGCGGTGTTGAGCATCTCCGCGGAGATCACGCTGGAAATGGTAAGGATCAAAACAGCGTACTGGGTCTTCGTCAGGGTAAAAAAAGGCGAAAATGCCAGCACATACAGCATGACCGCCGTATGAAAACGCATATTTCTCTCATTATTAATGCAGTGGATCACTCCGCGGAACGCAAACTTAAACCCTCTGAAAAATTTTGACGGCCTATTCTTCATCCGAATTCAACACATAGCTGGTGGTGCTGGGCAGACCCAGCTGAGTCATTACCAGCTCCTCTTTTTCTCTCATGTGAACCTTCTCCAGCGGCTCCTCATGGTCATAGCCCAGAAGGTGCAGCATGGAATGGGCGGTTAAGTATCCCACTTCTCTTTGCAGAGTGTGGCCAAAGCGTTCCGCCTGCTCCACGGCCTTTTCCATGGAAATCACAATATCTCCAAGAATTTTGGCGTTGGTCGCTGGGTCAATATCGTATTTGCCGTCTTCGCCCATCGGAAAGGACAGCACGTCGGTAGGCGCGTCCACGTTCCGGTGCATTTTATTCAGCTCATGAATCTGCTCGTTATTTGCAAAGGTGACGCTGACTTCAGCCGCACCCTGAAAATTTTCCATTCGAAGCACGGCGTTGCAGCAGCGGCGAACCAGCATCCGCAGCCCTGTGGGTATTTTTACTTCTTTTTGGCTGTTGGAAATAATCACTCTAATTTTGTCCGTCATCTGTTACGTTTTCCCTCCTCGTTTTTTTCGTACGCTTTAATAATTTCCTGCACCAGCTTGTGCCGGACCACATCCCGTTCATTAAACCGGATCTGGGCGATATCATCCACATTTTTCAGAATTTTCAGCACATCCCGCAGGCCGGAGCGCTTTCCATCCGGCAGGTCGATCTGTGTGATGTCCCCGGTGATAACCATCTTGGAATTGAAGCCGAGCCTGGTCAGGAACATTTTCATCTGCTCCGGCGTGGTATTCTGGGCTTCATCCAAAATGATAAAGCTGTCGTCCAGGGTGCGGCCCCGCATATAAGCCAGGGGCGCTACCTCGATATTGCCCCGCTCCACATATTTCTGGTAGGTATCCGTGCCCAGCATATCAAACAGGGCGTCATACAAGGGGCGCAGGTAAGGGTCGACCTTCTGCTGAAGGTCTCCGGGCAGAAAGCCCAGCTTCTCTCCCGCTTCCACCGCGGGACGGGTTAAAATGATCCGGTTGACCTCCCTGGCCCGGAAAGCGGTGACCGCCATTGCAACGGCCAGATACGTTTTGCCGGTTCCAGCGGGGCCCACCCCGATGGTGATGGTATTTTCCTTAATCGCGGTGCAGTAGCCCTTCTGTCCCAGGGTTTTCGGCTTTACCGGCTTTCCCCGGGCGGTGACGCAGATGCAGTCCCCTACCAGGGATTCCAGCTTGCCCTCGCTGCCGTCGTCGATCAGAGACATGCAGTAGCGCACATTCTGTTCGCTTAGCAGCTCGCCCCGGTTCAGCAGGGTTAAAAGGCTGTCGATCACACGGACCGCTTTCGCCACCTGCTCCACATCGCCGGCCACCTTCAGCTCGTTGCCCCGGCTGAGAACCTTCACCTGATACTCGCTTTCGATCAGCTTGATATTCTCGTCAAAGCTTCCAAACAGAGCCACCGCGTGTTCCATGCGGTCGATATTAATACTTTGTTCCGCCATTCCATCACCTGAATTTGCGGCCTAAGGCCGGATTAAAACTGATAATATTATAACACAAATCCCAGTTTTAGTCATTAGCAAAACAAAAATTTCAAAGTTTTGTCACATCTGATACACATACGGCAAAAACACAGGGGCCTCATTGTCACATTCACGAAATTTTCTTCGGATGATCAGGGCTTTTCCTGACAGCCCTCTTCGGAGCAAGGCGCGCGGCGCGTCAAAATCCGCTTTTCCCCGGCAGCCTCGGCCGTTTCCCACAAGTGGCTCCCGCCTGCCTTACGAATCCCCAGCTAGATAGATAGGGCTTTCCAGAGCAATATTTTCTTCACAGACATAATCCGCCGTCACGCGGCAGATCCCATCCTTCAGCTCGGTAGTCAGCGTCCTTTCGATGATTTTACGATCCTCCATACTGGCTTCCTCCAATTCCTTCAGCTTTTCCTCTCCCTGCTTTTTGGCCTCCTCCTCTGTCAGAGTCACTGTTTCCTCCTTTTGCAGAGTCCAAACCTGAGTGGTAAACTCCATCGGCAGCTTATTCCCGAAAAGACGGACCTGTTCCTTCTCCTCCTCCGCCTCGTACTCCTCCCCCGGCTCGGGGTTCAGAGTTAAGGGCAGCTCCAGGCCGAATAACTCCAGCTTTTTACGGACCACCGTTTCCTCAGTGGGAACCTGTACCGTTTGGGTCAGCGGAACCTCCACGGAAAGCTGCCTCCGGGTTCTGGCGATCACCTTGCCGCTGGCGTGCTGGTAATGGCTTTTTCCCTCCAAAAGATCCTCAAACACACCGCTGACCAAAAGCTGTCCCTGGGTGACGGCGTCTCCCTCCTCCACTACGGTGACCCCTGAGATCACCTCCAGGCGTACGATCTGGCCTGGATAAGAGGATTTCAGGTTGCATGGCTCCTCCATGGGAATGGCTTCCGGAGGCGCATCCCGCTCCTTTAATTCCACATTCACTACGCTTCCCTGGAAGTTGATGGCCATCCAGGAGACATCCTTCAGCTTCACCATCGCGGCCTGCTCCAGCAGCTCCGCGTCTAAGCCGGAGGTTCGCACTCCCGGACGGATGCCGATTTCATCCATCACGGAGATCACCTGCTCCTCGGTGATTTCGTCATTGCCGGAAACATTAATAACCCATACGTGAAGCGACAAAAACCAGATGGTCGCGAAAAACAAAGCGATTCCTGCCAGAAGTCCCAGGCGGTGGCGGTAGCGGCGCATAAAAAAGGGAAAGCCCTTCCGTTTTTTTACCCGCAGGCGCATCCCGGCCTTTTTTGCCGGCCGGCGCAGTTCCCGGTACTGGCTTTTTGCCACCCGGGCCTGAAAGATTCCCTTGCTGTTTTTTACCTGCCACAGGGTGATATTCGCCCGGGCCGCCAGATTCATAAATTTTTCCGGATAGCCGCCCATACCGATAAACAGCACATAGCCGGCCATCCATCTGAGAAAACGCAGCAGCATGGTCTGTTCTGTATGATCCCGCCTGGCAATGCCAGTGAAATCATATTCTCCTTCTATGTAAAGTAGTAGTGTTTAAAGCCCCTCTCCAAGGGCTGGGTTCCCCACTTTAAGCCTAGCTGCGGGTTCTGCCCCTTCTCTCTGTTTTTTCTCTGTCCTTCCTCAGAAAAGCGCCAGGCTCTCAGGCCAATCCGGCGCTTCTCATCTATGGGGGCGCCAAGAGGCCCCGCCTCTGATGCGTTCAGCCGCGAACCAGCTTTCTAAGCTAGAAATTCAATTGATGTAATGTAGCCCTCGATCACCAAGGACTCCAAATTAAAGCATTTGATATTTAGATTCCTGCCGAAAAAGCAAGCTACCATTTTTCCCATATTGATCCGGATCAGGTTTTCGTCATATTCCAATACCCCCTTAGAGCCGTCGATAGTCACCTCCCGGTTCCCGCAGAACTCCATTCTAGGCAAAACTGATACCGCTCCCGCCGGCACCTGGAGCGCCTCGGCAAGCTTGCTTCCCTTTGCCGGAGCTGGGCGCTCATCCTCCGGCAGCCTTCGGAATTTTCTCATTGGAATTCCTCCTTCGCAGTCTCCCTATCAAATTAGATTTATGCGGCTGCCGAAAGAAAAATCACTTAGTCCTTTCCCGTCCTAACCGGTTAGACAGCCGCATATAGTTTTACAGGCCGGAGCTCCCGCGGTGTTTTTCGAAAGCCGATGTGACAGGCCGTCTGTCCTAACCGGGGCTAATGGAAACTGAAGGCGTGCTTCTCCCCGGCCAAAAATATTTCCAGCAAATCAGCAGATTACGGAAAACACGAGAGGGCCAACGCTTCGGGCCTTTTTTGAAAAAGGCCCTGTAACAATTGCCGGCCCCAGCGTCTCAAGCCGCGGTTCAGCCCCTGGATTACCAAGGCCTTATGCTGGCCATGGAAAGCGCTGAATGATCCGCCTTTCGCGGTCTTTTCCTCATGGGCCGCCGGTCCGCGCTTTTTCGATAAACCAGAAAACCGCCGCTTGCTCCGTTTGCATTCTGTTTTTAAGGAAGTGATTGTATGAAAAAAGGCAGGCTGGTCTTTGCGGCTG